>ERZ808278.456-NODE-456-length-26852-cov-4.529798_pt1 | contig 26852 bp, 16 predicted proteins | sample MGYA00521239_ERZ808278 | MGnify/ENA primary metagenome ERZ808278 (study PRJEB31516, sample SAMN03275600) | gut metagenome | biome: mammalia-associated habitat; material: feces | host: Papio cynocephalus | place: Kenya | collected 2012-07-17 ... | reverse complement strand
CCATAGCAAGCAATAGCAATGTGCGAATATAAACTTAAAAACAACAATATAATGAAACAAACAAAACTATTTCTATCCCTGCTGATGTTACTCACATTCAGTATCGGGAACGTGTGGGGTGCAGCATTAGGTAATGGCTATACTAAAGTAAAAGACATTGCAACTCTATCAACAAATGATATCGTTGTGTTATATTGTGATGAGAGTGGTATGGGCGTAATAGGATATGATAAGTCTGATGCCACTGTTAGTGCAACTGCTTCCGAATGGATGAAATTTACGGTTGAAAAAGAAAATTCTAATTACTATTTAAAGTCGCCTGATAATAAGTATATTACTAAACAAACTGATAATAAATTTACAATTACAGCAACAACCGCATTAGGAAATGAATGCTCTGTAAATACGGATGGAGTATTATGTATCAACAGCAGATACCTTGTGAAGAATAGTTCCTACTATAGAATGTATAAGTCTATTGGCTCACATAAAGGAGTTTTTGTTTATAAAGTTGAAAATAGCGACCCTACGGCATCTTCTCTTTCTGTCACTCCCGAAGAGATTAACTTTGGTACAATGGAACAGGGTAGTAATGTCAAAGCGCAAAGTGTTACGGCAACTTTAACGAATATTACTTATGCTATCGCCACTCTTTCCGGTACCGATGCAGATGCATTTGAGATTACAGCGGGTGAAAAATTAACCGCCACAGGCACGATTTCTGTGCAACCCAAGACCACAACTCTTAAAACGGTAGGGACCTATGAGGCTATTCTTGAAATAGAGGCAGACGGAGTTGACAAAACATCAATTTCTGTCAAGTTGATTGTATTCCCTGGCAAGATACTTGAGTTCGACCTCACAGAAAATAATTTTAGTCCTCTTCTTCCAACCACATCGAGTTCAGCAAAAATAGGTGAATGCACTTATATTCTTAATGGAGAGAAGTATATATTCAATGCGCAAACTACTAAGACTGATGGTGGTATTTATTTTGCTAAATCATTGTCGCCACAATGTGTGATGATATGCCCATATAGTTCTCTCGGTTTGCCCATACTTGACGGATATAAATTGACAAAAGTAGAAGTGGCTAATTCTACTAATTGTGCCAAAGATGTGAATGTGTCTATTACTGATGGGACAAATATCGTTACGGGTGGTAATTCACAAGTGTTCAGTATCAAAGGGGCAATTTATACCTATAGTCTTCTAGGCACAATTGCAAAAACGATGTATTATTTGAGTGTGACAAATAATAATAACTGCCAAGTGACAGGTCTTACCCTTTATTACGAAGCGGTTGAACCTATTAAATCCACCATTACTTTGAAAACTAATCCAGAGGATATAGGTAAAGTAACAGCCACGGTAGATGGCATAGAGGTGGGGTCTCTGGTGCAAGAAGGTAAGACTGTAACACTCTCTGCCACCCCAAATAATGAAACAGCATATCGTTTCAAAGAGTTCATTGTAAAAGATGTTGATGGCGAAGCTGTGAATGTCACTAATAATTCTTTTGTAATGCCGGCGAAAGACGTAACAGTTACTGCTAATTTTGTTCCTCTGTATGCTGTATCTGTGGCTGTATATCCTGCAAATGAAACATTTGATGGGACAGGTAGCGTCAAGATTAATGGTGATACAAAGACTATTTATGTTACAGAAGATGAAGAATTTACCATAGAAGCGATTGCAGATCCTGCCAACAAATTTAAGATGTGGGATTATCCGTCAGGCGAAATAATTTTGGACGATGAAGATGCAGAGAAGACAACAGGTTATGCTTCTGCAAGCGGTACTATCACGGCATATTTCGCAAAGGATAATTGTACTCCACTCGCGGCTCCTGTATTACAAACTCCTACCATTACTTACAAGGAGGCTACTATTACTTGGGAGGCTGTAGAACACGCCACAGGTTATATCTTAAACATTAGAAAAGGCGAGACTGCAGTCGTTACTGACGAAATGCTTGATGAAGGCGTTACAAGTTTTACCACGAAAGGGGATTTGGAACCTTCTACTACTTACGCTTATTCAGTATATGCAACCGGTGATGGTACTACCTATTGTGACTTGGGTAACCATATTCAAAATGGAGAATTTACGACTGCCGCATTGCCGAAATATACTGTAACTTGGAACGTAGATGGGGTTGCTACCACGGATGGCAATCCGACAACAGAAGTGGAGCTGGGTTCCGCTATTACTGCATTACCCACTATTCCGACCTCAACAAAGGCAGATATTGTTTTCATGGGGTGGACAAAAGAAACTTCTATTACAAGTGAGCCTACCGACCTCTTCACTACTATCGAAGACGCTCCTTCTATAACGGAAACGACAATTTTCAATGCTGTATGGGCAAGAAAAGTAACAAGTAATGAGTATGGATTTATCAATCGTGTGCCGAAGACCGGTGAGAAGGTGGTAATTTATCATCCGAAGTCAAAGAAAATTGTTGCGACTGCCACGGAAAATAGAATTACGGCAGAGGATGGAACACCAAACAATAACAAAATTACAGCACAAAGTAATTGGATTTGGACAATAGGTGATGGGATAACATTTATTCAGAATGGCAAATACTTGACGGGCTACGATAGCGAGTTGGGTTGGAATGAGAATGTTGATAGTTGGACCATCCAAAAGGCAGGTTCCACCAACCATTATACTTTGACTAGTAGTATAGCAAAATACAATAACAAGGCACAATCATTGGAGTATTATTCATCTAAGGGCTTTACCCTCTATACTTATGCATCGAAAGATAATGACAACTTTGCATTTGATTTTTATGCTCAATCCGCTCCCACGTATGATAACTATACGCTCAATAGTGCAGATATTGTAATAGTAGAGAAACCGGTATTTAAGTCTCCCGATGCAGCCAAAATTTACACAACAGCCCAGCATGTAATTTTGGAATGTGCTACGGAAGGTGCAGAAATCCATTATACTATTGACAATTCTGTGCCGACAGAGACTTCTACTCTCTATACTGCAACCGGAATTGAGGTAACCGCCACTACGACTATCAAGGCTATTGCTGTTAAGGAAGGGAACAAGAGTGATGTTGTTTCTGCAACATACACGGTAGTCACTCCTTATACAACAATTGCTTCTCTTCAAGCAAGTGCGACGGAAACACAGACAGAGGTTTATATTCAAGCAACCAACTGGGTTGTCAATGGCTCGTATTGGAAAGGTGCATACGTTGTGGATGAGGCGAATAAGGGATTGTTCGTATATGGCTCTTCTAATCTTAAAAAAGGAGATAAGGTGAGTGGTTTGCTGAAAGCAAAGTTGATGCTTTACAACGGTGAAACTCAATTAAGTGGTATAGATAAAGAGGACTTCTCTGAACAATCTACTACCGAAGACTTTAGTATTACCACGTTAACTAACTATGCTGCCTTAAATAAGGATAATCAAGGTCAGTTAGTGCAATTGTTGGATGCTACGTATGATGGTACGGATTTGCTGGGTGCTGAATATGATTCAGATTCGGAGGATAATACGTACAAGTACGATTATGCAACTCCGAGTACAGTTATTTATTCCCATACGCTTTCTACAAACAAACACTACAATTATACGGGTATTGTTGTTTACTCAGCAGATAATGATGGGTATACTATCTCTGTGGCTCCACGTTCTGCAGAAGACATTGAACAATTGGCAGATAAACAGAATCCTGATGCTGCATGGTACACAGATGACACTAAGACTGAAAGTTTGAATACGGCAGTCGCTCATGTAGGTGATGTGTTCTCGGCTTATTTCTATACTAATTCTGACGGACAGAAGACTTATGCCTCGTCCGAAGAATCTGTTGCAAAGATAGATGAGACAGGAATGATTACCATTATTGCAGAAGGCACTACAGACATCTCTTGCTCTGTTTCTAGTACAGATGCGTGGTATGCAACAACGGAAAAGTTTACCCTCACGGTACTTGCTGCCGGTGTAAATGGATTTGTTTGGGTGGCAGCAGAACAAGGATTTAAGGATGAATCTGTTTTAGGCAAGGTAACTAAAGATACTGACCCTGTTACGATTACCTTTAGCAAGGAACTTTCCAAAAATGAGCCTAAGTATTATGACAGAGATAAAACTGCTCATTACTACGATGGTGGTACATTGACCATTACTGCTACAGAGGCGGATAAAATCATTAGCAAAATAGAGTTTACGTGCGATACTAAATCTAATCAAACTGCCAATATAAGTTCTTACAATACGGAAACAGGCATTTGGACGGGTGGGAATAAATCCGTGATATTTACGGGTACAGGAACTACCAAAATAACCCTTATCAAGGTTTATTACTATGAAGGAACTGAAACGACATTGTCAATAGATGATGTCACGATGAAGACAACAGGTGAAGTGACTATCGTACCGACAACCAATAGTCCGAGTAAAACGATAGTTTATTCAGGATATGATGAAGAGTTGATTTCTATCACGAATGGCAAAATTACTGCCAAGAAAGAAGGCGAGACCATAGTAACTGCTACCATTGCGGCAGATGGCAAATATGCAAGTGCCACTACCACATTCAAGGTCGTTGTGGCGAATAAGATTACCACGTTGTTGTCATTCCCTGAAAATATGTATTCTGTCGGGAAAGGACGTCCGTTTACTGCTCCTGTCTTGACCACCATTCCTGCTAATCTGCAAGGTATTCAATATAGCAGTTCTGATGAGACTGTGGCTACTATTGATGCCAAGACCGGTGCTGTGACTATATTGGAGATAGGACAAACCGTTATAACCGCAGAGTTGGCAGAAAATGATGACTACAAGGGCTCTAAAGCGCAATACACCCTTATTGTTACAGACCCGATGGTAGATGTCTTGACCGCAGAGTGGACCAAAGTTAGTGGAACCTCATACACACCATGGAACGGTCTTGAGAATAATTCGGGAACGCTATATTCGGGTAATAGTGCTACTGGTAATAATGCTATTCAATTGAACAAGAAAGATGAGAATAAGGCTCCTGGTATAGTTTCGGTTGAATCAATTGGTTTTATAGATAAGGTAACGATTGATTTTAATTCTAACACTAACACATCACAGTCGAGAACTATAAACATATATGGCTCTAATACTCCTTTCTCTTCGACTGCGGATTTATTTTCAGAGAGTACACGCGGTACACTTATTGGGTCTATTACTTATACAAAGGATATGACAGATAATAATGTGATACTAGATTTGTCTGAGAAGAATTATAAATACATCGGAATTTGTACGACATCAGGCGCAATATATATTAATCAAATAACTATTGTATGGAAGGTCGATTACACTCGTCCATTAACTACGGGCAATATTGGTACCATCTGTTTGCCGTACGCGGTGAAGGAGAATGAGTACATAGGAGCGTCGTTCTATAAGATTGCTTACAAAGAATTGGATGCAGAGGGCAATCCATACAAGGTATTCTTCGATGAAGTCACTGAGTTGGAGGCAGGTAAACCCTATATCTTCGTTCCGCAAGAAGGCGCAAAGCAAGTGGCTGTACTCTACTCGGGCGAAGAAGTCACTAAAGCAGGTAGTGAGAATGGTTTGGTAGGTACATTTACTTCCATTGATGACAGTGAGCAAGATAATCCCAACAATGTATTGGAAGGCAACTATATCATCTACGACAATCAGTTGCACAAGTGCATTGAATACTGTGGCTTAGACCCCAATCGCGCATACGTGGATATGGACCAAGTGCCTGGCAAAGAGAATGCTCCTGCACCTGCTCCCGGTCGCCGTCGTATTGCCCTCGGCAATGCGGACAACAAGACCACTACGGGTGTGGACAACATGGTGGATGGCAATATCTTGCGTGAAGGCATATACGATGTACTTGGCCGCAAACTGGCAGCACCACAAGGCACAGGTTTCTATATCATCAATGGTAAGAAAGTGATGATAGTGCGCTAATGTCCATGAGATATACGGAATATATCATTCGATTAAAAACAAATAGTTATGAAAAGAGTATATAAAGAGCCCCTTACGGCTATAGAGCAGTTGGCTCCTCTATCCATCATTTGCACGAGCATTACAGTAGGAGGCAATGCCTCCCGTCGTCGCGGCGAAGCCCCTCCATTGGTGTAACCCGTACGGTATGCTGTGGCTTCATAGTTTTTGTGGGGCTATACATAAAAATCCGAGAAACTGCCCGACCGTAATATGTCGGGCAGTTTCTTTTTTGTGTTTATCGGGGCTTTTGTCTTTCAAGAATGAGTGTGACCCGCGACAGACCCGCGATAGACCCGCGACAAAGACACGAGGTACAAGAGGAGAAAAATTAGTGCTTGAGACACCCGATAGGAACCACCAGAACACCGTCTGTGCGTTGGTATGCCCATTGACCGATACCCGTTAGTACCATCATAAAAGAGGGCGCTTTCATTTTGCTCGTATTAATCTTACTTGCCAAGTTTTGCAATGTCTCGGCACCTTTGCGGATATTATCTTCACCGCCCAACTTAATTTCTATCAAGCCGTACGCGCCATTGCGGAGATGCAACACGGCATCACATTCCAGACCGTTCTTGTCACGAAAATGATACACTTCTCCGCCCAAAGCATCTGCATATACGCGCAAATCGCGCACGGCTAATGTCTCAAAATAGAAGCCGAAATCAATCAGATTATTCAATAAATCATTAGGACCTATTCCCAATGCTGCGGTAGCAATGCTGGGGTCTACGAAATAGCGGGTATCACTGGTGCGAATAGCCGTCTTGCTCCTTAGGTTTGGATTCCATGCGGGCATATCTTCCTCTAAAAATATCTTTTTTAGCACCTTGATATATTCGGCAATCGTTTCCTCGCCGACAGTGATACTCTCATTAGATGCAATATCTTTGCGAATGGTGGTGTTCGGTATTTGTTCTCCCTGATTACGCGCCAAACTGCGAATGATTCGCCGCATCAGTTCGGGGTCACGTTTCACATCATCAACCCGTGAAATATCGCTGTTCACTACGGCCTTCAAATAAGCCTGTGGTACATATAGGGCTGCCTTTGCCGGCATATCCAAGGCTCCGGGCCAACCTCCACGACATGTCAGGTATGCCAATCTATCCATGTCTATGTGCGACTCGCCATCCGGCTTGCCGCCTTCAAACAGGGCACCTAAACTTACCTCGCCGGTGCTATCTTGTGATTCCCATAGAGACATCGTGCGCATTGTTATCCAATCAAAGCGTCCCGCGCCACTATGAAAAATCTGTTCTTTATCTTTGTCTTTCGGAATGGCTGAACCCGTGAAAATAAACTGACCTGTATGTTGCTCGCGATGATCTACTTCGAAACGTGCTGCATCCCAGAGCTGCGGTACCAATTCCCACTCATCAATTACGCGGGGAGTTGCACCTTCCAGCAAACGCTTGATATTTGTTTGTGCCAATGCCATATTCTGCTCTTTCGTGGTGGGATCGTCCATATAGAGCACACTACCTGCGTGATGGACTGACGTGGTGGTTTTGCCACACCACTTTGTTCCCTGTACCAATACAGCCCCCATTGCTTCCAAACTGTTTTGCAATAGAAGGTCGGCTATCCTGGGTCTATAATCACTCATAATTACATAATCTTCAATTGGACGACAAAATTACTGATAATAAATTATTTATGCAAATGTTTGTGTCGTTTTTCTTGAGTTTGCACCGACGATTGGCCAAGATTTACACCGACGATTGGCCAAGTTTTACACCGACGATTGGCTAAAATAAAGTCTATTATATATCTCGCATATCGGTTCTTGTTTTATACTGTTGTTAGTCAGTTTGTTACAAAGAAAATGCAATTTTTCTTCTTTCAAAGTGTAAATTTTTACCCCTTTTTTGCGTTATATATAATGGACGGGTATAGTGTGATTGCCCATTTTGTGGATAACGATAAATTTAGTAACTTTGCGCCCGTTTTGCGCAAGAAGAGATTTGCTTTCGCAAGAAAAGAATGTAGAACAACATGAGGATGTTTATGAAAAGATTTGTTTTGTTTTTCGGGTTACTGATTGGCTTGGCTGTTTCGGCACAAGCCATTGACAGACAGGCGATTGCAGACACACTGAGTGCGATAGCCCATGAGCATGCATACGTAGAGAACGTGTGCGTGAACCGTATCCGCGTGCGGAACAGCAGTGTGAGTGTCTATACCAACCGCGCACTGAGCATGGTGTCGCTGAGCGAAGAGGAGGTGCGCGATATACGAATGGTGGTCAGCCGGTTAGTGTTCGGCAACAACAAGGGGAAAGTGAGCATCTATACGGACGGCTATGAGTTGGGCGAGTTGGTGACCGCCCGCTACCGTCATCGCCCGAAGAGCGACCGCTACACTGTGGAGACGGGTACACCGTGGGTTCAGAATATGTCGCGTGCGTACACAGCGGAGAAGGGCTTGGACGGCAAGCATATCGCGTTGTGGGGAAGCCACGGCCGTTACTATTATCAGGAAGGGCAACGCTGGCTGTGGCAACGCGCCAAACTGTGGACGACGGTGGAGGACGTATATACCTCGTCGTACGTGCAGCCGTTTCTGGTGCCGATGCTGGAGAACGCCGGAGCGATAGTGGTTCAGCCGCGTGAACGCGACACACAGGTGCGCGAGCAGGTGGTGGACGAGACGGAAGCGGTAGTGGTAGGCACTCCCGTGTTTGCCCGTGCCGAGGGCGCAGGCTGGGGACACCCCACGGCACCGCTGACGGAAGGGCAGAACCCGTTTGCGATGGGCACGTATGCAGAGGCTCCGTCGGCAGCGAAGTCATCGTCGGAGTTGCGCTATACGCCGAGTCTGCAGGAGGGTGAGTATGCGGTGTATGTGTCGTACAAGACCTTGCCCACCAGCACGGACAAGGCACGCTATACGGTGGTGCACAAGGGGCAGAAGACGGTGTACAACGTCAACCAGCGCATGGGCGGCGGCACGTGGGTGTATATAGGCACTTTCGCCTTCGGGAGCGACAAGACGCAGAACTATGTGAGTCTGACCAACGAGGACGGTCGCGGGCAGGTGGTGACAGCGGATGCCGTGAAATTCGGTGGCGGAATGGGCAGTGTAGCCCGCTATCCGCAGCCCGATGCGATAGCGAATGTGCCGTCGTCGAAAGCCTTGCCGAAGACAAACAAGGTGGAGGTTGACAGCGTACAATTGCTTCAGAACCAACAACTTGCCAGCGTAAGCGGTATGCCGCGCTACTTGGAGGGAGCACGCTACTGGATGCAGTATTCAGGTATCCCTGACAGCATTTACAACTACACCAACAGTCACAACGACTATATCGACGACTACGCTTCGCGCGGCGGGTGGGTGAACTACCTGGCAGGCGGCAGCGTGACCAACCCCAAAGAGGCGGGACTGGGCGTGCCCGTGCAACTGAGTATGGCTTTCCACAGCGATGCGGGCGTGCGCAGGGGTGATACGATTATCGGCACACTGATGATTTATACCAACCACGGCGACAACAAGGAGAAGACCTATCCGACGGGCAAGACCCGTCTGGCGGCACGCGACTTGGGCGACTATGTGCAGACGCAGATATGCGAGGATATGCAGGTGTATGCCCCCCACTGGACCCGCCGCCAACTGAACAACTCGTCGTACGCCGAGGCACGCCGTCCGAAGGTGCCGGCTATCCTGCTGGAGTTGCTGTCGCACCAGAACTACAACGATATGCGGTTGGGTTTGGACCCGCGTGTGAAGTTCACCGTCTCGCGCGCCATATACAAAGGTATGCTACGCTTTATGCACGAGCAGTACGGGACCGCCTACGTGGTGCAACCGCTGCCCGTACAGCAGATGCGCATTACCCGCACGGACAACACAATGAACATCACATGGGCAGCCACACCGGACACGTTGGAGCCGACCGCAAACCCCACGTACTACGTGGTCTATACGCGCACCAATGACGGCGACTGGGACAACGGTGTGAAGGTGACAGCACCGCGCTACACCCTCAAAGCACAAGCGGGCACACGTTACGATGTACGCGTGGTGGCAGGCAATGCGGGCGGCGTGAGTATGCCGAGCGAGACACTATCGGCATACATCGCGCCCAACGAGAAAGGCAAGGTGCTGATAGTGAACGGCTTTACCCGCGTGAGCGGACCGGACTGGTTTGCAGACAGCACGTATATGGGTATCATGCCGCAGGCGGGAGCGGTGCCTTACGGGAAAGACCTCTCGTATATCGGTGAGCAGTATGAGTTTGACAGCCGTCTGCCGTGGGTGAGCGACGACAACAGCGGTTGGGGCATGTGCTACAGCGACCGACAAGCCACCTTGACCGCAGGCAACACCTTTGACTACGTGAGCAAGCACGGACGCGCATTGGCACGCGAGGGCTACTCATACACGAGCAGCAGCGTGGCGGCGTTGGACAGCATCGGCGGTTGCGACATCGTGGACGTGATACTCGGCAAGCAGAAGACCACCGTGCTGGGCAAGGATACGAGTTTCCATTGCATGCCGCAAGGGTTGCAAAAGGCGTTGGCGGGCTATTTGGAGCGTGGGGGAAAGATGCTGCTGTCGGGTGCGTATATAGCAAGCGATATGCAGAGCCAAGAGGATAAAGCGTTCATCAGCAACACGTTGCACTACGGATTGAGTTGCACGCACGCTTCCAAGTCGGGGCGTTTGCAGACGACAAACCTCCTGCCGACGGGTGCATACACCTTCCGCACCGAGCCGAATGACGAGTGCATCCATACCGAGAACCCGGACGGTCTGCGTGCCGTGGGCGATGGTGCCCGTTGCGTAGCGCGCTACGACGACACGGGCGTAGGCGCAGGTGTGGCATACACATCGCCCGAAGACGGAGGCGCAAAGACCCTGTGCTGGTCGTTTATGCTGGAGAGTGCGCAAGATTTCGAGACGCTATATACAGACTGTATCCATTGGCTAATGCGATGAAAAAGAAGAACTTACCCCTGTACGAAAACGTAGAGATAACCGGTATTGCCGCCGAGGGCAAGGCACTGACGCGCATTGATGATATGGTGGTGTTCGTGCCGTATTGCGTATCCGGCGACGTGGTAGACCTGCAAGTGACAAAGAAAAAGCACTCGTTTATGGAGGCGCGTGTGGAACGCCTCGTGAAGCCTTCCGCGCATCGTTGCGAACCCGTGTGCAAGCACTACGGCGAGTGCGGCGGGTGCAAATGGCAGATACTGCCCTACGAAGACCAACTGCGCTACAAGCAGCAGCAAATCATTGATAATCTGACCCGTATAGGCAAGGTAGAGTTGCCCGAAATCAGTCCGATTCTCGGCAGCAAACATGTGTACGAGTACCGCAACAAGTTGGAGTTCACGTTCTCGGACCGCAAGTGGCTGTCGTGGGACGTGATACGCGCGGCAGGCGGATTGGAGTACGTGGATACGGCGTACGGCGTGGGTTTTCACATACCGAACTGCTTTGACAAGGTGCTGGACATCACCGAGTGCCACCTGATGCCCGACATCAACAACCGTATCCGCAACGGCATCCGCACTTTCGCCCGCGAGCACTGCATATCGTTCTACAACGAACATACCCATGAGGGGCAACTGCGTACCCTCATCATCCGCAGCAACCACCGCGGTGAGGTGATGCTGATTGTCGTGTGGGGAGAGGCACCCGACATGCGGCTGATGGAGTACCTGCAGCAGACCTTCCCCGAGATAGTGAGCCTGCTGTACGTTGTCAATCAGAAACTTAACGACACCATCTCCGACCAGGAAGTGCACGTATTCGCCGGACAAGACCATATCATGGAGCAAATGGAGGACTTGCAGTTCAAAGTGGGTCCGAAGTCGTTCTACCAAACCAACACAGAGCAGGCATACGAACTCTACAAAGTGGCGCGGGAGTTCGCGGAATTGACGGGCAACGAACTCGTCTTCGACCTCTACACGGGCACGGGAACGATAGCCAACTTCGTGGCGCGTCAGGCGAAGCAAGTGATTGGTATTGAGTATGTTCCCGAAGCGATAGAGGACGCAAAAGTGAATGCGCGGCTCAACCGGCTGGACAACACCCTCTTCTTTGCAGGCGACATGAAGGACATCCTCAACGCGGACTTCATCGCGCACTATGGACGCCCAGATGTCATCATCACCGACCCACCGCGGGCAGGTATGCACGAGGACGTGGTGAAGACCATCCTCGCCGCCGAACCCAAACGCATCGTGTATGTGAGTTGCAACCCCGCCACGCAGGCACGCGACCTCAACCTCTTGGACGAGAAATACAAGGTAACCAAAGTCCAGCCCGTGGATATGTTTCCGCACACCCAGCACGTGGAGAACGTGGTGCAACTTGTGCTGAAGTAGTAATAGGTAATAATTATTAGGTAATATGCAGGTACTGCTGTCGATATTGCTGAGCGTATGGTTTGTCAGTTTCACGGACAAAGGAGGTTCCGAGCGCGTTGCACTCAGCGAAACGGCACTGGCTATGCGCCAAGCACATGGGATAGCCCTTGACTCGTTGGACTACGCCGTATCGGATGCCTATTTGGACAGCATCCGTAGCGCGGGAGCACACATATTCCACACTTCGCGTTGGCTAAACGGAGCAACGGTAAAAGCCGACGATGTTGCCATTCAACGCATTGAAAATCTGCCGTTTGTGCAGAATGTAGAATTGACAAGAGATGATGCACCGCCTTCCCTCTTATTGCAACAAAAGCGCGACAAACAACGCGAGACGGCACAAGTTGCGAACAATGGTTTTGCCCGAGAGCAATTGGAACTATACAACCTGCTCCCCCTCCACGAGATGGGATTCAAAGGGCAGGGTATCCGTATGGCAATTATCGACGGAGGCTTTCTGAATGTGAACACCTTGCAGGCGTTTGACTCGGTACGCGACCAACTGATTGGCTACTACGACTTTACAGACGATACCTGCGACTTCTTCGGTGAGACGGGCTCCCACGGTACGATGTGTCTGAGTGCCGTCGCAGCACGTATGGAGAATTACGAGGGAGCGGCAACGCAGGCGCAGTACTACCTCATGCGCACGGAAGAGTACGACACCGAGAGCCCGAAGGAATTGGACAACTGGGTGAGTGCTATTGAGTTAGCCGACTCTTTGGGCATACAGATAACCTCCACTTCATTGGGCTATTCGGAGTTCGACAACGAGGCTTACAACTTCACCTACGCTGACATGGACGGCGTAAGCAACCGCGGTTCGCGTGCCGCCACAATAGCCGCACGAAAAGGCATGCTCATAGTGGTGGCTGCGGGCAATGAGGGCAACAAACCGTGGAAATACATCACGGCTCCCGCCGATGCCGACAGTATTCTCACCGTCGGGGCGGTGAATCCGCAAGGCGAAATAGGTTTCTTTTCTTCGTATGGACCCACGTGGGATGGGCGCGTGAAGCCCGAAGTTTGTGCGGTGGGGTGGGGCGCAACATTGGTGAGTCCCAACAACGGAGAGGTTACACAGAGCAACGGCACCTCGTTTGCCTGCCCATTGTTGGCAGGTATGGCGGCATGCCTCTGGTCTGCGCTCCCACACGAGAGTGCCATGCAGATACGCGAGCGCATTATCCGCTCTGCCGACCGTTTCGCTGACCCCGATGACCACTGCGGCTATGGTATCCCCGATGCATGGAACGCCTACACAGGCAGTACCGGTGTGGACAACCATAAAGCACACAATAATGCCCGTGTCGCCTACAAAGTGCTGCTAAATGGTACCGTCTATGTCATTGCAAACGGCAGGCGATACTCGCTCTTGGGGATGTAGGAACCGTCCTTTGAATCATATAACACAAGATGATGCTCAATAAGACCAAAAAAGAAGACTGCCCTAATGAGCAGCCTCTTTTTTATAATAGGAATCTACTTTATTCAATAGATTCTATGTAGCCTTGATAAATTTCAGGAGTGGTTCCTCTGTAGTTCATGAGACGACCAACTACTGTAACTTTTTGCTCAGCCTTGGGCATTTGCGCCTTGTCTGTAAATGGCTTATTGTTCAAATAATTTGTGAAATAGCAGGTGATAGTTGGTGTCTTGTTTGTACCATCATAGATAATAAAATTACAATTGGTGTATTTGGTTACCAAATCTGCCTCTTTGGTGGTAACCTTGCTGATAACACCACTGACACGATATGTCTCTAAAGTAGAAGCATCTGCATTCAACTTGTTGCAGATTTCTACTGCTTCTGCAAATGTGACATCAATGATTTCATTCTCGGTAGAGCCTTTAACAATGGAAAGCAAGTAGCCGTTTGCCAATTCAGGTGTGGTGTTGTCATTCTTTACATAGTTCTTCAATTGGCTGACAACTGCGACACTGTCTCCTACGTGTAAGATTTGGTCAGTAGAAGTGAACTTCTCATTGTTCAAATAATTGATATAGAAGCAACCGATAGCACCCGTATTGTCTTGAAGCGTGAAATTGATATTGCCATACGAGAGCAGTTTGTTTTCGGCTGTAGCAACTGCGGACACAATACCCTTTACCAGATAGTACTCAGAAGAAGATTTCCCAGGTTCTAAGGCATTGGCTTTTGCGATGGCTTCCTCTACGGTGATTTCAGTATAGTCGGTCGCTATCGTACTGATCTCATTACCATTAAGCCATGCTTTGGTGATAGTCTTTACACCTGCCATTGTATTATAGGCTGTAAGGGTACCTTGAACCATCACAGAAGCCTTAAGGTTTTCAGGATGATCTTTCAAGTTGAGTGCAGAGCGGAAAGTACCTGTTGGCAGTTGCACGCAAACGCAAGCGGTAGCATCTGTAACATCGGCTGCATCTGCAATAACGATATTGGTTGCCAATACAGTGGTGTCTGCTGTCGCTTCTGCGCTGAACACCACCTTCTTGTCATTATTGTGATTGCTATACCAACCTACAATGTAGCCCTTTACAAAAGCGACAGAATTGTCCTGCTTATTGATAACTTGTGCTACGGTCAGTGTATCTGACACTTCAGGATTAGGATTCTCATTACCACCGCCGTTGGGACCTGGTCCCACAATTTCTGGTGTCTCGCACGCTGCAAATGCAACGGCGATAGTCAGCACAACTGCTGAAGCAAATTTGTTGAGTTTCATTGTTGCTTGTATTTAAGTTAATTATGAACGAGTTTCTTTAGCCCCCAAGGCTGCTAATCTATTTGGGATTGCAAAAATACGGAAAGTTTTCTGACTATGCAAAAAATACGTATTTTTTATCATTTTGTTTTGTGGTTTGCAGGAAAAGCAGTAACTTTGTGCCAATTTTCAAATAATAGGAGGATACAACTATAGCAAATCCACAGAATGGCCCGCAACGCCGTGGCCGCCAAGAGAAAGAAATGCCCAACCGCATCAACGACAAGATACGCGGCGTGAGGGAAGTGCGCCTTGTGGGCGACAATGTAGAGCAAGGTATCTATTCGTATGAGCAGGCTATGCGCATTGCGGATGAGCAGAACTTGGACCTCGTAGAGATTTCGCCAAACGCGGCTCCTCCCGTTTGCCGTGTGCTGGACTATCAGAAGTTCCTCTATCAGAAGAAGCGCAAGGAGAAGGAGCAGAAAGCCAATTCGGCGAAGGTGATAATCAAGGAGATACGCTTCGGACCGCAGACCGACGAGCACGACTACAACTTCAAACTCAAGCACGCGCAGGAGTTCTTGAAGGATGGCAACAAGGTCAAGGCGTATGTCTTCTTCCGCGGACGCAGTATCCTGTTCAAGGAGCAGGGCGAACTGTTGCTGGCGCGCTTTGCGAACGACCTCGAGGAGTACGGCAAGGTGGAAGCAATGCCCAAACTGGAAGGCAAACGTATGATTGTGAACATCGCACCCAAGAAATGAGATAATTGCGCATTACGCATTGCGCATTGTGCATTGACTATGGTCCCTGGGCCACCAATGGCTGCCCGAGACCTTAAATATAAACAAACTAAATTATAAACAAAATGCCAAAGGTAAAGACTAATTCCGGTGCTAAAAAAAGATTCGCTCTTACCGGAACGGGTAAAGTGAAGCGTAAACACGCTTACAAGAGTCACATTCTCACCAAGAAGACCAAGAAACAGAAACGCAACTTGACTCACGTTGCAATGGTGGACCAAACAAACATGCGTTCCGTACGCGAGATGTTGTTGCTCCGCTAAGTTATTAACCACCAAACTTATGTAGTAAAGAACTATGCCAAGATCAGTAAATCACGTTGCTTCGCGCAACCGTCGTAAGAAGATCATGAGCCTCACGAGAGGCAATTTTGGTGGCCGTGCCAACGTTTGGACTGTTGCCAAAAACACTTGGGAGAAGGGTCTCCAGTATGCTTATCGCGATCGTAAAAACAAAAAACGCACCTTCCGCGCACTCTGGATTCAGCGTATCAACGCAGCCGCTCGTCTCGAGGGCTACAGTTACAGCCAACTCATGGGCGCACTGAAGAAAGCGGGTATCGAAATCAACCGCAAAGTCCTTGCAGACCTTGCAATGAATCAACCCCAAGCGTTCAAGGCCATCGTAGAACAAGCAAAGAAATCCATCTGAGAATGATGCGACTCTAAACAAATAAGGTGTGTCTCCGCAAGGGGAAGCACCTTATTTCGTTTTCATCAAACCACCGAACTGACACTTTGAAAACAAAACAACCGACAAACAAGTCATAGCACCCATGAAACCGCTGAAAACTTACATATTGTCGTTCTTGTTGCTGGGCGCCGCCTGTGCCCAAGCCGCAGAACTGCCGGGCTTCCGCTACGAGGACGCCACCCGTTTCCGAATCATCAACCGCGGTTGGGACAACACCGCCACTCCATACAGCCGCATGCCCGCCTACATGCAGGACAGTTGCCGTCAAAACCAATGGTGGCTCTACCAGCACTCGTCGGGTATTGCCATACGCTTCGCCACCGACAGCAAGCGCATTGCCGCGCAGTACAACCTCATCAACAACTTCCACATGCAGCACATGGCGATGACGGGCATCAAGGGCACCGACCTCTACTTCCTTAACGAGCAGACCAACCGCTGGGAGTACGTCAACACCGCCCGCCCGCAGGAGAAAGACGGCAAAGCCGACTCCATCCAATCCAAGATGTACGTGGAGAACTTGGACGGCGAGATGCACGAGTACATGCTCTACCTCCCGCTCTACGACGGTGTCAACTGGGTGCAGATAGGTGTCGATTCCGCTGCCACGCTCACCCCTCCCCGCGTGGATAACCCCCGCCGCGGCAAGATTGTCTTCTATGGCACCAGCATCATGCAGGGTGGTTGCGCCAGCCGCACGGGCATGGTGGCGACCTCGATGGTGCAGCGCGACCTCGGCGTCGAGTGCGTGAATCTGGGCACATCGGGCGAGGGCAAGATGGACTTCCCCATCGCACGCGCCATGGCAACTATCGATGATGTGCTCTGCTACGTGGTGGACCCCGTCCCCAACTGCACCGAGATGATGTGCGACACGCTCACCTACGACTTCGTATCTATCCTGCGCCGCCTGCGTCCCGACGTGCCTGTCATCATGGTCGAGGGCATCACCTACCCCTATGCGCGCCACAACGCTTTCTTCCGCGACTACCTGCCCAAGAAGAACGCTGCCTTTCGCCGCAACTACGAGCGTCTGAAGGCGGAGAACCCCGCGGGCTTGTACTATGTGCCCACCGACGGACTCGTCGGCGAGGACATGGAGGGCACCGTGGATGGCATTCACCTCACCGACCTCGGCTTCCGCGCGTACGCGGACATAATAGAGGTGTACATCGGGCAGGCGCTCAACGATGCCCATACCACCCGACTGCTGAACGCCCAAGCCACCACCCAAGTGCAATCCGCCAAGGCGAAGAAGACCAACAAAAAGTCCAATCGTTAACATTTGCAAATACTCCACGCCCTTGCCGACTCCCCCTCTCTCCAAGGTCGTGTCAAACAGCAAGGGATACGCAAGGGATGAGCAAGGGATAGACTAAGGATGCAGGAGCAAAAAAGCCCTTTTACGCACCCCAAATAAACCCCAATAGCGACAATAGTAACCACCAAATAATGGTAATATGCAAAAAATCTTTACTCTCTTACTCAGCATGATGGCGACCATTGCCATCTATGCTCAATCGGTCACCGTCACGGGTACGGTACTGGACGCCGCCAATGGCGAACCGCTGATTGGTGTTTCCATTCTCGAAGCGGGAACCACCAACGGTGTAGTAACCGACCTCGACGGAAACTTCAAGTTCACCGTGCAAACGGGTGCCAAACTCCAGTTCTCTTACGTGGGCTACGCTGGCGTGGAAATCAAAGCCAAGTCCGCCAACCTCGGCACTATCAAGATGGAGCCCGAGGCAGTCGGTCTTGAAGACGTTACTATCACCGGTCAGATGGCACGCCAACAGAAGACACCTGTAGCAATGAGTCAGGTGAATGCACTCGACATAGAGGAGCGTCTCGGTGGCGGTGAATTCGTGGAAGTATTAAAGGCAACCCCGGGTGTACACACCAACGTACAAGGTGGCGGTTGGGGCGACAGCGAGATATGGATGCGTGGTTTCGACAATACCAACGTGGCTACTATGATTAACGGTGTGCCGATGAACGACATGGAGGGCGGAACCGTCTATTGGTCTAACTGGCAGGGACTCAGCGACGTAACCTCCGTCATGCAGACCCAGCGCGGTATGGGTGCCAGCAAGGTCAGCGCACCTTCCGTGGGCGGTACCATCAACATCGTAACCAAAGGCATTGATGCCAAGCAAGGCGGAATGCTCAGTTACGCAATGGGCAACGATGGCTATAACAAAGTGGCATTCTCAGTTTCCACGGGTCTGATGAAGAACGGCTGGGCAATCACCGTACTCGGCTCCAAGACATGGGGTGATGGATATGTACAAGGTACCAACTTCTCGGGCTACAGTTACTTTGCCAATATCGCAAAGCGTATCAACGAGAACCATCAACTTAGCCTTACCGGCTTTGGTGCTCCTCAATGGCACTACCAGCGTGCTGCCAAATACGGCGCACTCACTCTGTCGGAATGGGAAAAAGTCAAGAAGTACACCAAAGACGGGATGGACTATCGTCGCTACAACCCGACCTACGGATATGATGACTACGGAAATCAGAAATCAAGCAACTACAATTCCTACCACAAACCGCAGATTTCCTTGAACCATATCTGGCAGATTGACCACAAGTCATCACTGTCCACCACGCTCTATACCTCTATTGGACGAGGATTTGGCTATGCGGGTGAGAATGGCGCGATGTCATCATTCACCTATTCGGACTTCCGCGGTGCCTACAATGGTTCTTTGGCAACCACTTTCAGACGCGCAGATGGTACTTTCGACTATGGTGCTATACAAAAACTCAACCGCGAGTCAAACTATGGCTCGGAATTGGTAATGACCGAAAGCCGCAACTACCACAACTGGTATGGGTTGGTGTCCACCTATTCCAATCGTTGGTTGGATTGTCTTGATTTCTATGGCGGTGTCGATGTCCGCTATTACGAGGGGATCCACCAAAACGTCATCATCGACCTCTATGATGGTGACTACTATTTGGATGCTGCGCGCAAAAATGTACTGGCTAGCAACAATGCCAATGCTACTGACCCAAATTGGCTCTACGAACACAAGGGAATAGGTGATGTAGTGTACCGCGACTACACTGGTTATGTGGTGCAAGCAGGTGGATTTGCACAGTTGGAATATAGCAAAGAAGCATGGACTGCTTTCGTAAACGGGGCTGTCAATAACACTAGCTATTGGCGTTACGACCGCTTCTACTACGATGAAGAGCACGCACGCTCCAAGACCGTAAACTATGTAGGGGGTAACATCAAAGCCGGTGTGAACTACCAGTTCCTCAAGTACAACAACGTGTTCCTCAATGCGGGCTTCATCAGTCGTGCACCGCGCTATTCGTATGGGGCATTCATGACCTCGTCCACATCCAATGCAATCAACCCCGATGCCAAGAACGAGAAAATCGCTTCGGTAGAAGTCGGTTATGGTTTCAATAACCGGTACGTTAATATACAAACCAACGCTTATTTCACAGAGTGGATGGATAAAGCAATGACCAAATCCAGTACATTGGAGAACCAAACCACCTACTATATGAATATGACGGGTGTCAATGCACGGCACATGGGTATCGAATTGGAAATCAAAGCGAGACCTGCCAAATGGGTTGAACTGAGCGCAATGCTTTCTCTTGGCAGTTGGAAGTGGGACAGCGACAGTGTTGTAGGCTTGGCTTACGATGAGAACGGCAACGCCCTTACCTCCAAAGGTGCTATCACGCAACCGGGAGCAGAAGACCATGCCAAAGCCATTATCAACATGAAAGGCATCAACGTAGGTGGGCAGGCGCAAACTACTGCGAATTTCGGCGTTACTTTCAAACCCTTCAAGGGCTTCCGTATCGGAGCAGAATATATGCTCTACGACCGCAACTACGCATACTACGAGTTGTCTGGTTCCAACCTGACCGTGGGCAAAACCATGAATGTCATTGCACCTTGGAAAATCCCCACAGGGGGGCAGTTGGATATGCGTGCAAGTTACACGTTCGATTTCGGCAAGTGTCGTGCTACACTGTCTGGCAACGTGAACAACCTGCTTGACCAGTTGTATATAAGTAAGGCATATAACCCCTCAACGGCTTCCACATCTGCTGATGCTGTGGTGGACGAGAGTAAGGTGTATTTCTTCTACGCATTGGGACGAACCTACAACATCCGCTTGAAAATTTCGTTCTAATATAGTGGAATATAGTATTCTGAATATCCATATTTAATGATTGAATCAGTATGAAAAAGATAATCATATCGTGTTTGGTTATGGGGGCGTGGCTCTGCTCTTGCACCAATTTCTACACAGAGAATCAATTGCCAAAAGTTACTCCGTCCACTGCCAACGAGGTGTTTGCCTACACCTTGACGGGGGACGACTATGCGGCTATTGCTGCCAACGAGGACAATATCGCTTTGGCGCACCATATAGATGCCACCGACTCCACGCTGCATGCCGCAGACTCTGTTACATTCAAAGCCTTGCAAACATTGGCTGGTACCAAATGTTTCGATAGCGAAACGGCGGCGGGTAACTACATTCCGGCTTTCCTCAAGGGTAAGTTCGGTGCAGCCAGTGTGCCGGAAAACGAAGGAAGTACATTCAAGGTTAACTACCGCGTAGCCAACACGATGCCTGCCTACCTGTCGGCATTCAACAAAAACACGGTACACGAATACACCCTCCGCAGCGACGACTATGACCTGATGGGAAATGCCGACCAATGGCTTACCAACGACAACTTCACTGCCAACAACGAGGGACTGCAAATCATGATGTTGGAGCATTTTGATGATGCCTCGCCTTTGGATATATACATATTGTATTTCGACTATAAGGAAGCAGGCAATCGCGCACAGAAAGTCATACAATTGGATACCGCTGGTTATTGGAATGAATTCACAATTGAGAATGTGAAACTCTATGTAGTGGGAGATGACATTTATCGTGCCATTGATGCTGCTTATGTCACCAAACCCGCACAGCAAATCCCTGTCTATCTGAAGTCGGCATTGGCGTACGCACAGGAAGATGATACGTATTGCATCATCTACAAAGGTGCTAAGGGTTGGACGGCAGGACGTTTCACCTATAGCAACGGCGAGTGGGCTATGTTTATGGATAGCAAGAACAAGACCTCCAATTTCATTATGACAGACAACATCTGGGTGGTGTCTCCCTACTATCTCTACGAGACTTTTGCCAACAAGAGTCAAGGCGAATTCACAATCCAAAACGTGATACTTCCCGCGGCACTTACCTATACTTGGGCAACAACCACGTCCTATGGTATGAAAGCCAGTGCCTATGTCAGTGGCACCAACTACAAGACAGAGGGGTGGCTCGTCTCACCCAAGGTGTCTCTCATAGACGCGGAAAATCCTGTCCTCAACTTCGACCAGGCACAGAAATACGCAGCCGATTTCGTCAAAGAGATGAGCGTAATGGTAAGCACCGACTATACATCGGATGTTACTACTGCCACTTGGACACAAGTGGAGTTCTGCAAAGACGCTGATGGCAACTACATAGTGCCCGATGGCTCGTCATGGGATTTCCTCAACTCTGACGATATCGACCTTAAGGCGTTCCGAGGCAAGAACGTGAATATCGCATTCCGCTACACCAGTAGCGAGACCGCTGCTGCTACGTGGGAGGTAAAGAACGTATGCATCAAGGAGAAAGAGTAAACAAACACGTATCGCAAGTGGACAACCGCTTGCGATACATACCATAACGTAAATACTAACAACTAACTAATCAACAAAATGAAAAAGATTTTCTTTTCTGTTTTTGCAACGATGGTAGCGTTGTCCGTTTCGGCACAAACCACCATCACCGTGGCTGACTATGCTGCCACATCGTTCAAGACTGCTGACCGCCATTTCAAGGTGACGGCAGAAAAGGCTCAAGGTTCTACTGCTCCTGCGTACAATGCAGGCTCTGAGGCTCTTCGTGTGTATGCAAAAAACACCTTGACTATTGAGGCTGCATCGGAAATGACCGGTATCACCTTTGTGGGTGCAAAAGACGCTCTTTACCGTTTCTCTAAAGAGAACACGGCTGACGTCGGAGAGTTGAAATGCGACACACTCAATGGTGCCATTGTTATGACATGGACAGGTAGTGCTAAGAAAGTCGTATTTACTGTAGGCGAAAAGGCTACTTTGGGCTCGGATGGTGCTGCTAAAGGCGGACAACTGCGTGTAGCAGCCTTTACTATCGTCGGTGGTACCGAAGGCACTTTGGCTGGCACTATGTATGAAAAGAACTTCAAATCCTCAAAGAAAGGTTGGACCATAGACGATAAAGTACTGCCGGAAGGTGCTTCGTATATTTGGCAACAATCAACGTCGTATGGTTTCAAAGCATCAGCATACATCAATAACACAAATTATGATTCTGAGAGTTGGTTGTTGTCTCCGGTATTTGACCTGACCTCTGCCACTGCTGTTGCTATGAATTTCACTCATGCTCGCAAATTTGGTGACCTATCTTCTCTTTCTGTTAAAATCACCAAAGATGGCACCAATTGGGAGAATCTTACTATTGCTAATTGGCCTGATGGTAGCAGTTGGGACTTTATGGAGGCAGGTGAAGTTGATGTTACCTCTTACATCAGCGAGACCGTACAATTTGCATTCGTATATACGAGTACAACCGATGGGGCTGCTACTTGGGAGATTGGTACGTTTACGCTCGTTGGTGATGGCGAAGAAATCAAAGAAGAGGCTACGCATATCGCTAACACTCCCGATAAACCTTACACGGTATCCGAGGCTATTGCTCTGATAGATGCAGGCGAAGGACTTACCGATACGGTATATGTAGTAGGTAAAGTGGCTTCATTAGGTGAGTACGCGGCAGATTACAAGAATGCCAACTTTGAGATTACGGATGGCAAAGACACACTGTTGTGCTACGCAAGTTATGGACTGAACAAAGACTCTATCTATTCAGAGGCAGAGTTTAAGGAATTAGTACATATTGGTGATGAAGTGATTATGATAGGTACACTGACCAAGTATGGTAATATCTACGAATTCAACAAACGCTGCTGGATTTATTCCATCAAAGAGGGCTCCGCAGTAGAGAACGTGGCTACCGAGCAACAGAAAGCACACAAGTTCATCCGCAACGGACAAATCTACATCGTAAAGGACGGCATTGAGTACACCATCCTCGGCGTAGAGGCTAAGTAATTGAAGTCTTATCTGTCAACAAATCAAGAGGTTGCTCCATGTGGGCAACCTCTTTTCTTTAGTTGCTCTTTCCGTTGTGCATATCGTACTCATTTGTATACTTCCGAAAAAAGTTGTACCTTTGTCGCGCAGAAAAGTGAATAACCTTATGCTTACATCAACAAACCGACATATATCCCTACACAGTCCTTTCCATTACCTCTTGTTTTTGGTGTTGGGACTGGGCAGTTGCTCATTTATGCAGAAGCAGCGGGACAGCCGCGACATCGTGGCAGAGTACGATGGCAAGACTATCACCCGATTGGAAATCAATGCCTTAACCATGGGCATGAACGCCGAAGACAGTGCGCGGGCAGCAGAGCAGTATATCCGTCAGTGGGCGATAGACCTCATCGAGTACGACAAAGCCAAAGATGTACCCAACAAGGACATCGAGCGATTGGTCGAGGATTACCGCCGCTCGCTCTATGTGCACGAATACGAGGAGCGGCTCATTGCCCAACGAATGGATAAGAATGTTACGGACAGCGTGGTTGTGCAGTTCTACAATACACACAATCAGTACTTTACATTACAAGAGACTATCCTTCGCGGAGTGTTGCTTGTGGTCCCCAACGGTGCACCGAACATGGACAAACTGCGCAAGTGGCTCCTTGCACCTGCCGACGAAACCAATATCGAGGACATCGAAAAGTACGCCTATCAGTATGCCACGGGCTATGAGTTGTTCTTGGACGAGTGGAAGCCTGCCAATCAGATACTTATGCGCATGCCTCTCACGCAGGACGACCTGCAGAAGCAACTCAGGCAGCATCGCCAAGTCGAAGTGCAGGACAGCACCCACACCTACTTGCTGCAAGTCACCGACATCTACCACACGGGCGAACCGATGCCTGTCGAGTATGCACGTCCCGAGATAGAGAAGATTCTGCTCAACCGGCGCCAAGTCGCGTTCATAGAGACCGAACGCGAAACCCTCTACCGGCAGGCACTTCGCGACCGCAAACTCAAACGCAACTGATGTACTGCGTGATTACCATGTAGCCTGCTACGCAATTAATGGTTAATTACATGGTAATTAATGTTCTAATGGTCTTTAATGGAGCCATTTGTTGTTGCCATGTTTCCCACCATGTAATTAATGGCTAATCACATGGTAATTAATGTCTTATCGGCTCTTTAATGCCGCCCATCACACCAGCACGAAGTTCACTTGGTGGCGTTCCACGTCCACGCGTGTCACGCGCACGCGCACGCTGTCCGATAGGGTGTATTTCTTCCCGCTGTACATGGCGACAAGGCAGTAGTTATCTTCGTCATATTGCACGTAATCCCCTGGCTCTATGGTGCGTAATGGAACCAATCCTTCGGTCAGAGTATCAGAGAGTTGCACGAACAGCCCGAACTCTTTCACGCCACAGATAACGCCGTCAAACTCCTCACCTACGTGGTCTTCCATCCATTCTGCCTGTTTCTCTCGGATAGAGTCACGCTCTGCCATCTGGGCGGCTTGTTCGGTCGATGAGCAATGTATGCAAGCCTCTTCCAATTCCTCTTTCTCCACGCGGCACATATCCTTGCTGTGCATCAGGTAGTGCGACAGCAATCTGTGCACCATCATGTCGGGATATCGGCGGATAGGCGACGTGAAGTGCGTGTAGTATGGGAACGCCAGTCCGTAATGCCCTATGTTATCCGTCGAATACACAGCCTTGGCCATCGCGCGGATAGTCAGTGTCTCTATCAACGTCTGGCAGTCTTTCCCCTTGCACCCGTCCAGCAGGTTGTTGATTTGTTTGTTGGTGGCACTCCGGTTGGCACCCCTGCGTATCTGAAAACCAAAGCGTTGTATGAAGTTGCTCAACCTGCCCAGTTTCTCGGGGTCGGGCACATCATGCACGCGGAATACGAAAGGTTTGGGCTTCACGCGCTCTTTCTCTTTGTTGCGCGGACGCCCCATTTCCGTGGCTACCGTGCGGTTGGCAAGCAGCATCCACTCTTCTATCAGGCGGTTCGAGTCCATCGCTTGGCGGAAAAATACGCCTGTCGGGTGCCCTGCTTCGTCAAGGTGAAAATACACTTCGGGGCTCTCAAAGTTGATGGCACCGTGTCTGAAACGCTCCGCACGCAGCATTTTGGCCAATCCGTTCAGTGTCCGCAGGGCTTCGTGCAGGGTAGGAGTGGCATGGGGTTGGGCGGAAGTCCCGTCTATCACATCTTGGGCTTGCTGATACGTCAGCCTGTAATCCGAGTGAATCACTGTGCGGCATATCTTCTGCTTCACCACTTTTGCGTTTTTATCCACCTCCACCACCACCGACATACATAGTTTGTCTTCGCCGGGGCGCAGACTGCACAACTCATTGCTCAGCCTTTCGGGCAGCATAGGTATCACTTTCCCCACCAGATACACGCTCGTCCCTCTCCTGTATGCCTCTTCATCAGTCGCGGTACCCTCCTTTACGTAATGTGTCACATCGGCGATATGCACCCCCACTCGGTAGTGCCCGTCTTCCAACTCTTCAAACGACAGGGCGTCATCGAAGTCCTTGGCATCATCGGGGTCTATGGTGAAAGTCAGTGCCTCGCGCATATCACGTCGGCGCAGTATCTCCTCGGATGTCACGGGATTCGCGGGTATCTGCCGCACCTCGTCGGCAACCTCATCGGGAAAGCCCTCGCGCAATACGTATTCGTCTTGGCGTTCTTCCTGTATATTGTCGGCGGTGTTGTGTTGTTCGTCGTACTTCTCTCTGCGGGCACGTGCTTTCTCGCGACGCTCGCGTTTGGCTATCAAATCTCTTGTTTTCATCATCATATCCCCTACAAAAACCGTGCAAACCTGCCCCCTTTCCCCCACTTGCCCCCTGCAATTCTTCATTCTTCATCCTTAATTTTCCATTTCCTTCACATGCCATTCTTAATCCTTTATTCTTAATTCATCATTTCCATTGCTTGCCATTCTTCATTCTTCATTTTTAATTCTTAATTACCTTTCCCGTTCTCAACACAATCACCCCAACATTAACCATGTATTAAAAATGTATCATTAGTACGAACTATGTTGAAAAAATGATTTTTATGGATAAAAGAGTGATTTATT
>ERZ808278.455-NODE-455-length-26897-cov-19.198197_pt1 | contig 26897 bp, 25 predicted proteins | sample MGYA00521239_ERZ808278 | MGnify/ENA primary metagenome ERZ808278 (study PRJEB31516, sample SAMN03275600) | gut metagenome | biome: mammalia-associated habitat; material: feces | host: Papio cynocephalus | place: Kenya | collected 2012-07-17 ... | reverse complement strand
ACGGTCGAGGAGATTCCGTCCACCGTCACCTTCAGCTCCGCCACCTTCTTCGTGGCTGCATCGGCTGTTCCCTGTGCGCCATCCGCCGAGGTCTGCGCATTGTCTGCCGAGGTCTGCGCCTCGGCTACCTTCAGGGAGATGCTCTTCGCAGTCTGGTCGATTTTCGAGTTGCAATCGGAAATCTTGCCGTCGGCATCCTTCTTGTTGGCAGCTACGGTCGAGGAAATACTGTCGGAGGTCTGCTTGATTTCCGACGATGTGTCCTCCCTATTCTTTTTGTCGGTCGTATCTACATACGAGCGAATCTCCTTCTTCTCGGCATCCAGCTCTATGCCCAGCTTCGTGGTCGAGCCATTCACCTTGTCGATATTCTCGCCCAAGAGCTTGATGTTGGAGGCGGTCTGGAGTATCTGCGTGCTCACCGTCTTCGACAACTCGCTCAGAGGTTCGTCGGTGATGGAGACCAACGCAATATAGCAATCGCCCGAATATCTCAGCACAAAATCGCCTGTGCCGTTCCACTTTCCTGCCAGCTTCACGTCAATCCAATTACCCGAGTAAGCCACCTTCCCGATTGTTTTCTGCAAGGTGTTTTCCTTGCCATCCACCGCAGTGCAACCATCAAATCCATAAGTCAGCTCTCCAGCGGTTCTTGCGTACATCTTCACGTTCACATAGAGCGTGTCTTGCACGTCGGCATACCCACTGTCAGTGGCGGCGAAGCCATCGTCATCCTTGCTTCCGTCGGGCTTCACATATTCCCTGTGCGTGCCAGGCTGCTTCACGAGGGCGTTCTTCTGTCTCAGCCCGCAATTCTGCAATCTCAGCATTTGCCTGCCGTCCACCTGCTCCAGAGTTACTTTCTTGTCGCCGCTCACGGTCAGCGTGCCATTTACTATATAAGGGTTACCCAGGGCATCCACCCATACCTCCGTCTCGTCGTCGCCGTCGATGTCCCATCCACTGATGACGGGGGTGTCGCCATCAGTCACCTGCTCCAGAAACTGACCGTTCTCCAGGTAGTTCTCACCGTTGGTCAGCTCGTAGCTCGTCTTTTGAAACCTTGAGGAAAACATGTTCTCCAGCACCTGAAACTTTGTGTCGATGTTCTCGCCTGTGCGTCGCAACACAAAGTCGCCCACCGCATAGAGATTATTGAGATACTCGCCGAAGCCAGAAAGCTTGCCGAAGAGTGGATGCACGATGCCCCGAAGGTTGCCCAGCCTGCCTTTCAGAGCATTGTTAGGGTCGGTCTTCAAACCATAGATGACATCCATGTAGGGCGTGTCGCTGCCCACCGTCATCATCTGGATGATGCCCTTGCGCTCAGGGTCAGACACGTTGTCCACTCTCACGAAAGTGTCTCGCTTGGTGATGATTTGCTCGGGCGTAGCACCATCCACAGAGCAGGTGAAGTTCCTGAATTTCACCCAAGCCAGCATCTTCTCACCCTCGCCTTCGCTGCCTACTTCGGTGATAAGCATCTCATAACGCTTCGTCACATAATGTTTATTTTCTTCCGTAGGCATACCATTGTATTGCTGCACCATTACGTAATCGTCCTTGCGGAATGGATTGTACATTCTGCCATTCTTGGTGTCGAGATAGACCTTGCCCGATCTTGGGTCATAGTGATCCACCTCCAGCATGGCGGTGAAGATGCGGTTGTCGTTCTCGCCCAGAAGCTGAGACACAATCATCTCAAAGATGCGCATAGTGCCACGTACAATGAGGTTGTCTAGCTCTAGATTATACTGGTTCTCCTGCACCCCTGCGGCATTGGTAATAGGTCGGTTTGTTAATCGCCAACCTTTGCCACCTAGGAAGCCAGAGATAAAGTCAGGAGAACCTAGGTCGCCATCGAAGTTGGAGTCTCCCTTCACATGTAACAGCTTAACGACGGCTTCCACAGTTGCCTCCAGTCTTTTGGTCACCATATCGTCGGCCGTGACATCCCCTGCCGTGATGGTCTTCGCCGTGACATCTCCTGCCGTGATGGTCTCCGCCGTGACATCCCCTGCTGTGATAGTCTTCGCCGTGACATCTCCTGCCGTGATGGTCTCCGCCGTGACATCCCCTGCTGCGATGGTCTCCGCCGTGACATCCCCTGCTGCGATGGTCTTCGCCGTGACATCCCCTGCCGTGATGGTCTTCGCCGTAAGTCCCAGCAGGAAATAGATAACTTTATCGAAGCTGACATCTCCCTTGACTTGCTGCGACTGATGGTCGGCTCCTTTGTATAAGTATTGGTCTAGCACCTTGGCATCGTCTGCCAGTTCGCCAGCCTTGTCGGCATAGCCCGCCTTGATTTTCGAGTCGTAGGCGTACAGATACCCGGAAACGAGACTGAGGGTATCGAGAAGGTCGAAATTTTTGTGATGATGACCTACGTCGCCATCGCTGCCATAGTCCTTCTCCAAGCTTGACGCAATGTATTTCATCAGAGCGTCCATGGTCGTAGCCCCCCACTCCTCCGAGTAAGGACTCTGCACCGGCAGGAGCACCCCTCCACTGAGCGACTGTCTTCCGCACTCAACTAAGCGAGGGGCGATGGTAAAATTTCCGAGTTCCGGAATGTGGATGTTCATTTCCCGAAAGCTGCCCTTTTCGGCACGAGCCAGGTTCAGGTATGGACGTGCATCCGAATATTTGTAGGTGAAGGTGAAATTACTTGGCAGCTCCTTCGCCTCATAGTTCACGTCGCTCTCGGTGACCGTGATCTTGCGAATGGCGCTACCATTGCAGATATACTTGCCCAAGCTGGGGAAAAAGTCAAGAAGCCACTGGCGCTCGTTCTTGTCGAGAAAGCCGGTGCTTTTCTTGAATTTTCGGGTAGTATCCACCCGATACTCCTCCGTCTCTTCTTCTATCTCCGCCACATTGTGGGTATGCTCGGCCGTGTTCTCACTGTTTCCGTAAGCACGAAAGCAGTCTATTCCTCCCAGAGAGTTCTCGAAGAGGAACCACTGCTCTTCCTCGCTTTTCTGACTATCGGCATAGTAGCGCTGCACATAGGTAAGCCGTTCACCAGATGAGGTCTCCACCCATATATCATAGAAAGATGGAAGCACATCGCCTGCTAGCTTGGCAATGATGGCATACTGCACGGGGATAGTCCACACGGCATCCGCTCCGAGATTGGCAATCCCTACCTTTCTCTGTTCGTAGCCAGTGCCATTCCATGTGTTCAGCTCGCACATCACCACGCAGTTTTCCTGTGCATAGTAAGTAAGGAACTCCGGGGAATAGTACGTAACCGCCTTCACCTGCGGTTGCCAGGTGAGGAAATTATTTTTCAGAAAATTCACTGCTGAATCGGCGAGCTTATCCACTCCTGCACGGATCACGGAAAAGGAATACTCCTGCTTCTTCGACTCCTCTCCCACCTCGTAATAGACGGCGGTAAATCTCTGTAGGATTTTTTCCTGACAGTAAGGTTCTGTGGCGTCATCCACCTCGAAACTTAGCAGCGGGAGAATCACATCCTTCAGTTCTATCTTCACATACTTATTTTTGTCTGGTGTGTAAGTATGCTGTATGATTATATCGTCAGTGTGCTGATACTTGAGTATGAACACCACGTCGTTGCCCGATGGCGAATACAACATGAAGGGGGTCATCCACCCCACCATGCTAAGCGGATCGGGACCATAAGCTTTCTGTACCATATTTTATGATGTTTTTCCGCAAAGTTAAAGAAAAGAAGATACTCGCCAAAGGACAGGCTATTTCTTCTCGCACTCCAGCCAGGTGGTGGTACAGTGGTACTTCCACTTGGAGTGACGGAAGGCGGTGGCGTGCCTTACCTTCTGGCTTACATACGATTTTTGCTCGCCATACCTCTTGCCCACCCATTCGGTGGATGGCAGCGGCGGATAGATAATCTTGAAGGTGCGATCCTTGTCGTTGCCCGAATTCTCATAGTCGGACTCTGACACCTCCACCGTCTCTTCATGCCCTACCCACTGATACCCACAGCTCATGGCGGGCATCAAGTCGGTCAGCTCCTGGGCTTCAGTGACAGGCGTGGTGAGGGCGATGGTGCGAAGCTCGCTCTCCACAGGCTCGTTCTTGCCGCCCAGGGTGAACTTCAGTTTGTTGAAGAAGAAAGCCACCCCTCTTATCACCACCTTAGAATAGGATGGCAGGTTTTGCTTTTGCGACTGACTGAGCAGGAGCTTCACCTTCAGTTCCTGGAGGGAGTTGCGAAGCAGCAGGTCGTAATCTCTGTAAAACTTCTCGAAGATGCCGTTTTCCCCATGGTAGATAAGCGAGTAGTCGAATATCTTGTGGTAGAGAGACTCGTCGGAGGCGTGGGACGGCGGTCCGAACCGATTGTCGTATTCGTAGTGGATGTCGTAGCACGTGACGGTTCCGCACGGCATCCCATCGTCTGAGACGTAGGGGAAGGCGAGCATCACGGGTGTGGTCACTGCCTCCTCGTCGCTCTCGGAGTTGTCTTCCGTCGCCACCTTCATCGAGGAGTTGAGGGTAGCATAGTCGCCTATGTACAGATATCTGCCGATGTCGCGGGTCAGCGTGTCATCGTCGGTGACCTGTTTGTATTGGAGCATGCGCACCTCTGGTATCAACTCAGGAATCTCGATGTCTTGCGTGTCGGTGTCGGCATCGCCCAGGTCGTAGCTCTGGGAGTCCTCTCCTATCTTCGACTTTACGTGATAATTGCCCGAATAGCCATCCTTGTAGAAGCAACCATCCACCTCGTCGAAGTAGGCACCCGAATTCTTCGCCACCATGTCTCTCAGGTCATCGTAGCTATCCTCTGCGTCGCTGTCTGCCTGCTGCTTGGCACGGAGCACGATGCGCTTGTAGTCGGATGCGGTCTTATAAGATAAGGTGGGTTCTTCGGTCATACAGCGGGTAAGGTCTGCCACGGGCTTGCTCTCCACCACGTCTCTCAGGAAGATGATGTTGGCGGTGTGCGTGCCCTCGTCGCTCACGAACTCGCAAAGGAACTTTTTCCGAAAAACTTCCAGGAACTCGGATACCGTCACGTCGGGCAGAAGATCCTCGATGCGGATGTGTCCATTCACCATTACGTCGATGACATTGTTCACCAGCACCATCTTGTCGAACGGTTTCGTCTGGGTGAAGAAATTATCCTGTAGCTCGTAGCCAAAGTACTGGAACACCCGCTTTAACACATAGTTGGCACGGATGAAGGGCGAGATGTAATAGCCCTTGTCCAGACTGATGGGGATTTCATCGACGTATTCCGTGCGCGACTTCTCGCCCTGGAAAATACTCGCTCCCATGGTGTGGAGCTTGGCACCCAGCATAAAGTCTTCTACCGATGGCGCACTCACCTGCTTGTATCCGCCACTGTCTTGAAACTGCCACACCTTGGCATCTGGAAACAGGCACGTGGCTCCATAGGCATTCAATATCTTGTAATTGTATCCTGTATCCAGCCCCGAATCATCGGTGAGGAGCACGGGGAAGATGTCGTATTTCTCATTTTCCCCACCCACCAAGCTCTTGCAGAAGCTGATGCAATCGTCGAGGGTGCTGCACCCCTCCACCATTTCGTCCTTGAAAAGACTCTTCAGCTTGATGTTCTGTATCTTGGAGTAGAAGCTTCCGTCGTTGATGTAGAAGGAAGAAGAGATATTGCCCTTGTGCTGGGCACTGAGCACGATTTGTCGGCACTGGGCGAAGTACTCGCCGTCCTCGATGCTCACGTTGGTAGCTACCATCTTCTCTCTTCGCCCGAAGGTGTCGGGGTAGCCCAGAATCATGCGGTTGTGGTCGCTCGCAGGAATGTCGAGGGGAGTGGTACTCTCGCCATAGTCGTTAAAAAACGGATTGGTGCGCTCCACCTCCAGCTTGGCACTCTCGCCAAGCTGGTAAGCCATCCCTTTTTCTAAATTGGTTATTTTCATGCTAAATATTGATTAATGTTTCACTTCTATGGTGCGCAACGCCTATTTCTTGGCGAACTTGCGAGACTGCTCCCTGATTTGCTGTTTCTGCTCCAGCTCGGTGAGCGACACGGCGGCAGGGATGCCATTGTCCCTCAAGCTGCGAAGCAGGGAAATCATTTCCTCCATCGCCTTGTTGGCAGCCAAGTTTGCAGGGTTTGCAGCAAAGTCTGCAAACTTGGCGGAGTCTCGGAGTTGGTACGGAGAGGTTACGGAGTTGGTACGGCGCAGGTCTTGACCCGCCGCCTCGTCGATACTTCCGCCCAAAGCTCTGCCTTGCATCGCCATGAGATACTTGCTCATATCAAAGGTACGGATGTTGCCGGCACGCTGGGCGGCATCCAGGATACCGATGAGGGGAGCCACCGTCGGGTTCTCCAGGGCGGCATTGCTAGCCACCCACTCCTTGCTCTTGCCCATAGGTCCCTCGCCCACGATGACCGTAGGCTTGTCGATGTAGCCACGCTTGCCCGGGGCATATTCGGCATTGAAGCGCTTGCCATCCTGCTCTCGCTGCACGTCGATGTGGGAACCGTGGGCTGATTGGCCATTGCTGTCGATCATACCACCACTCTCACGTCCGCTCGCCACACGAGTGCCTGTAGAGGAAGAACTGCTGCCTGTGCTGCTGAGGGTCATGCGCTTCACTTTCTGACGTTCGGCGTTTGCCACAGCCAGTTGCGCCGCACCGGTCACTCCCATTAAGGCAGCGGCGACACTTCCAGCTATAGGACCCATGTCGGAATATGCCTTCATAATGGATGTGGCGGTATTGGATATAATCTGAGCCACCTGCATGGCGAAGTTTACGTCGGCATATTTCTTCTGTATCTTCAGCTTCTCGTTGGCTTTCTTCTTCTCCAGCTTCTCCTGAAGTTCGGTATTACCCTCGGCTGCCTTGATTTCGGCATCATACTTGGCATCCACATTTGCTATCTCTGCATTCTGCAAAGAGGTGACAGCATTGCTGAAGAGGTTGGTGTAATACTGAGCTTGCTTCATGAAGGAATCCTTCTTCAGTTGCTGCACCTTCTTCTCGTATTCCTCCTGGGTGATGTATTGATTGTCGAGTGCTTGTTTCAACTGGGCAAGCTGCTGGTCGTACTCGCTCTGCTGGTCGAATCCCAGAGACTGGCGGGCTTGTTTTTTCTTCTCGTCTGCCTCCTTTTGCTCGGCTAGCTCTTTCTCGTGGTATTCCTTCTGGATTTGTTCCTGAGCGTCGAGATAAGCCTTTTGCAGTTGGAACACGTCGCTTCCGTTCGCTTGGGCGAGCTGGAGTGCTGCTTCGTAATAACCCTTCAGTATCTGTTTCTTCTGCTCCAGTTCCTCATCGAGGGTGAGCTGTTGTTTCGTCTCTCCTTGCTCCATCACCTTGGCGAGTGCGTCCTGGTAGGCGTTCTCGGCTTCCACTTGCTGGTCGAAGTGTTTTTGTTCGGCGGCTTGAAGATTCTTCTGCTGAGACTCCTGGAGCGACTTCTTTTTCTCGGCATCCTTGATATTGATGTTCTGCGACTGCTCGCTGTAGGAGGTCTCGATGGCGAGGATGTTGGCGGTGTGCTGGGTCTTCAGGGCTTGCATGGCGATGTCATACTTTTCCTGGGTGGTCTGCTTCTGGGCGAGAGCCATGTTCCAGTTGTTCACGTCCTGCTGGTAGTCGGCGTTGGCAGCGTCGATGTCTGCCTGACGGTTTTCAGAAAAAGCCTTCTGAGCGATGTCGTCAGGGTTCGGCTTATTGGTGGTGTCGATGGTACCAGTATGGGTAGTTCCGGTATGAGTGGTACCAGTATGGGTAGTTCCGCCGCCTGCACCGCCGACAGCCCCGCCGCTAGTAGCTGTATCGTTTGTGTAAATTTCTGCGCCAAACCTCTTACCTATCGCACTTGCATCCGATTTTAACCTGTTTACTTTTCGGGTGGCTTCAGCTACAACTTTCTCTGCCTCCTTGACAGCATCATAAGCTTTTACGTTTCTAACAGCCCCCGCAACATCTATTCCTTGCACAGCTTGCACGGTGCGATCACGAGGTGCATCATTGGCTTTCTTTTGTTCTTTTTTTGCTTTTTCCAGCTTTTCCTGAGCTTGCAACAACTCAGCTTCTGCCTCGGCTTGCTTGCGGCCTAATTCCTTAAGCACATCCTTTGCACCTTCAATAAGGGCTTTTTGTTTGAGCTTGTTGATATAATCGGTCAGTTTGTCTGCATTGCGCTCGTAAGCGTTTCCTTCCTCATCGATGGTTGCGATATAGCTAGGAACTACCTTTTGAATAGCCTTGATGGCATCGTTGCGCTCCCCCAAGCTGCGAGTGTTGTCCTTCACAACTTTACGGAGCTGCTCTAGCTTCATGATTTCTTCTGAGTAATACTGAGCCGAAGCTTTCTGCACATCGTTGAGTATTTTTTGTTGGTCCGCCATTTGGTGCGCTGCCTTATAAGCATCATAGAGTTTATATGCGAGAAATGCCACTGCTGCTGCCACTACACCAAAGATGTTCGCCTTCATTGTTGTATTGAGGGCGACCATCGCTGTCTTCGCCAAGGTAATACGACCCGTAAGGAGATAATAGGCAGCTTGGGCGATCTTGAGCAAACTGTTGCCCGTTGCTGTTACCACGTTCCATGCTTTTTGCACGGCTATATGCGCCTGGGTAATCAAGACATGGATTTTCTCGGCATTCATTACAGCTAGTTGTACCGTCTTGAATGAGATGTAAGCTGCGACTACAGCAGCCACCTCCGTGCGGTTCTTTACGAGCCATGTTACGAGATTGATGATTCCCAGTTTGATTTCTCCAAACGTTTCGTCAAAGGATTCCTTTAGAGGAAGGCATTGCTCGCCTAGCTCCCGTTGTGCATTCTCCCACCTGGCGGTGGCTTGGGCAGCACGGTCAGCTGCACTAATATAAGTATCACCAGCTTCAGCCAACTGGTTATCCACGATACTTGCCACAGCCTTCATGAAGTCGCCTGTTTCCTTGGTCTTCTCAGAAATTTCGGCAGCACTGATGCCAAGGTTATCAAGAATCATCGGTGACTTGCGTCCAAGACCTGTCACGATACTGTTGGTCATATAATCGACAGACTGACCAGTCTGTTGTGCTTTCAGCTGGGCAAACTGGAGATACTTGCCTAGGTCTTCAAGAGGAATGCGGAAGTCCTTAGCTTGCACAGCAGCCGTCATGAGCTGTACGTCGTTCACAGTTCCCTTAGTCGCCTTACGAAGGTTGTCTAGTAAATCAGGCTTATTCATCGCATCAAAAGCCTTGACTACACCGTCCGCCTGTTCCGCCATCTCCATTCCTTCCTTGGCGGCTTCCGTCACCATATCTTTAATCTTGCCTAGCTGCTGACCAGCAAACTCAGCTGCCTTGGTGAAAACGTTTCCAAAGGCAACGCCTATAGTCTCATCACTATTGATTATATCAGAAAAACTTTTTGTGTCTTGTTTGAGCTGAGTCATACGAGCACTGACCTCCTGCAATTTTTGCTCCAGTACGCCATACGCCTCCGGATTAAGCGACTTCGAGGTGTTGTCCAGCTCTCTTTGCAGTAGCTTTTGCTGTTTCTTTAGTTGCGCCATGGTCATATCGAGCACATTCAGCTTGCTGGTCTGCTCGCCGATTGCCGTGACATTCTCCTTGATTTTCTTGTTGACTTCCGTATATTGCTTATGGATATTCTTGTAAGTCTCTGTTTCTTTCTTGCCAGCAGCCTCCAGGCTTATCATCTGGCTAAGGCGCGCCTTGTTCTCGGAGCGAAGCTTCTTTGTTTCCTGTTCTAGACGATAGATTTCTTTCTGAGCCTTGGCAGCCTCTACGTTGACGATGTATTTGATTTCGTCTTCCGACATGTGTTTACTTGCCATATTGCTTATGATTTTTGAGGGTTGAGTGACTGTTCGAGTTCCTGGCGAATACTATTTCTGATTTCATCATTGAAACCATAGCGAAGCTTGGGGAACGTCTCATGATAGAGCACGCCCCAAACCACACGGTTGTAGAGTGCCAGGTTCTTGCGCTTGAACTTACTGATGCGGTCGTTGCGCTCCCGGTACTGCATGTCGAGAAAACGAAGGTAAGGGAGGATGCGCACAAAGATGGTGCGGTTCTCGCCCGATATTTGGCTATCGAACGAGTGGGCAGAGAGCATAGTGAGCAGTCGCCCCGTCTTGCGATGGAGGTGATTGCGCACCACGTTCTCCTGCGTGGAGTATATCTGCAAGATTCCCTCTTGCAGAGTCTCGTGAATAAATTTCTTTTTGATAAGACTGTCTGTTACCATATCTTGATGCATTACTGATTAGTAATGCAAATATAGTAACAGGCGGTCGAAAGGCAAAGGACTAGAGATTTAATATCTGAAGAACTTGACGAATATAAGTGTCCCAAACAAGGGGGTGAATATCATACACAAAGCCAAATAATCCCATAATCTTTTAGTTTTCAAGAATATCCCCTAAAATCAATGCTTCAAGATACATATCCTGTATAATGGATATCCAATGACCGGAGTAAGGTAGGTACAGAAGAGTAAATAGATAATCCAGTAGGCTGGAATTCTGCTCTTTACTAGAAACGGCATAAGCAACAAAGCTATTATTGCCGAAAAGCCCTGTATATAAACTAATAATCCCATAACTTAAAACATTTTTAAAGTAAATTCTACCTACATAGTTTAATGTATAAAGGTATGCCCAGCACTGGGGTGAGTAGCATACAAACGCACAGGTAAAACATCCACGAGCCTATGCCTCGTGACCCAACGATGAATGGTCCCACTATCAATGCCAGAATGAGGGATAGTATGTGTATAAATGCCATGAATGAATCCATAATTTTAAATATTTGAAATGCTTTCAGAAAACCTTTACTCGTGCTCTTGTGGGAACATGCCTTTCAATACGATATATGCCAAGCCGAGGATATTGACGGTTGTGGTGGCCAGAAGGGTTGACAGCACAACGTCAGAAAGCTTGCATACTCCGAAGCCACACAACAGTAACAGCAGATAAACCACCGATAGCCAAATAGGGACTATGAGCATCACCCACCTTGTTAAGTGGCGTCTATATGTTGTATTCTGCCTATATCTATCACGTTTTTGCCCACGCAGGGAATCGTTGTCAATATCTGCAAGCGGACCACCAAAACTATCTTGCGTATGATAGTCGAGCATATCATTCAGTTTTTCCTTGTTCATCATTTTCACCCTTCATTCTGATAATTGATTTGAAATAGGAACAGATAATATCATCGGGTATGACATCCCCCCAATCGAACTTGTATTTATTGACCGTCTGATCCCATGGTGATCCTGGTAAGCGAGACCAAGAAGAAAGAAAGGAATGGTCTCTCTTTCCAAACCCATCGAATACCAACTTTACGCAAAGCTGTACTTCGTCGTTAGGCTTATCAGTCTCATCCAGGGTTAGCTCTTCCAAGCGAACTTCCAACAGCTTCTTGCGCACAATCGGGAAAACGGGACCGTAAGGCCAAGCACGAGGATGCTCATTGACAAGTCTTGCCCCAACAACTGCCAAATACGTACCATAGGCTATATACAATAGTTTCTGAAGCTTTGTCATATTAATGACGTAGCCTTTCTCGTTGGCATAAGCCACCATATATTTAGCCAACACTACGCTGTTGCAAACGAAAGTGTCTTCTGTTATTTTTGTCTTTATTTTCTCCATTGCTATTCTTTAGCTATTTTCAAGTTAATAATTATTTGCACGCTGCAAATGTACGCTTTTCTTATGAAACCGCCAAATCTTTGGGCTAATATTTTTTGCATCGTGCAAATATTTTCTAAAAGCAAGGGTAGCCATCCTCACGAACGGCCACCCTCTCTTAGAGAAAAATCAAAAAAATTTGTATATGTTAATAAACTGGTAGAAATTTCTACTTCTGATTCGCATCATCCGCCATCTTCTTGGCTTCCGGATGCAACTCCAGAGCTGTGGCTTCTGCCAGTTCCTTGAGCTGCTCGTGGGTGATGCCCGAGATATACATGCCGTTCAGGCTGAGCATGAAGAGCTGCTTGGTCTCGCCGTTCTCATTGCTCTCATAGTCCTCGAAGATAGGATGCTTGCGCTCCTCCTTCACCTTGTCATCGGCTGGCAGATAGTCCTCGATGGGATCGTCGCCCTTGTAGGAGCCGATTGGATCCTCTGGGTGAACGACTCTGTTCCATGCCTCCAGCTCGTTATAGTCTGCCTCGCTCATCTCGATGACATTGTCCACCTGAATGGTTCTGCTGTCTGCGTAGCCGTCGAGTCTCTTTGCTGCGCACTTGATGATGCCGGATACAATCTTGCCGTCCCCGGTGGTGATGCCAGTCATCGTCGCCTTGGTAAATCGTCCCTCTTTATCAGTATAGGAATATGCTGCGTAATAATATTTCTTTTTTGCCATAATGTTTGCTTATTTAAATTGTTGATTGTTCTTACATTAATTACTTCCTAGTGGATGGTTATTCTCCCTCATCCGGCAGAGCTGCCAGCTCCATAACAGCTCTACCAAAGACTCTGCGAAGGTCAGGGCTACTGTCTAAGGCGTTCATTATCATAGCGATAAGGTTCACGTCGGGACCGCCTAGGCTTACCACTAAGGATCGATCATTTTCTTCGCCACCATCAAACTCGCCCGTGGCAAGCAGGATGTATCCACGCTGCTTGGTGTTTCCGCATTCCACCCAGGCACGCATGGCGCTGCCTATCTTGTTAACGTACTCCAACTTTTCACAATTCTTAGGAAGTTTTTGTCCGAAGCCCTCCATTACTCTCTTTCCACCCAGCAGCTGCTTGTATTTGTCCTGCTGGGTGTCGTTGCCGTTGTTCTTACCGTTCTTGTTATTCTCCATCATTTACTCCTCCATCATTTTGCTGGTTCGACATTCGCTCCCAACCGGGATAAAGCAGTTCGCGAGCAGTTCCTGAGAACTCCCCCCCCCCGAACTTGTACTGCTCGAAGATGTTGTGGCGCTCGCACTGTATCTGCTCGTTGATGCGGGCGTGATCGCCCTTCGCCTTGGCTACTTCCGAGAGATAGGTCTCGGTGGCCTTGCGGCGGAACTTGGCGATGTTGCTCTCCTTCTGATGGAACTCCATCTTTTTGGCGGTGATGGTCGCCTCGAAGGCATCGCGAGCTGTCTGGAGGTCGAAGGCTTGCTTGATGGAGAGTTCTATCTGCTCGTCGCGGTCTCGCTTCAGCTGGATGAGCTTCTGGGCGTAAGCCTCTCGCTCATCGTTCATCTGCTTGGTGTTCTCCGCCAACTGCTGGTGGAGCTGCTCGCTGGTCATCTTCTCGTTTTGCCCTGCCTGGGGCAAATTATTGCCGCTACCAGGGCAATCTGTTGCCCCAGCCGGGGCAATTTCCTTAGCTGTCTGAAATTTCTTTTCTTCCATTTCGCTATCTGTTTTAAATGTTAGTTATTCATTCTTATCGGTTGCAAAGTTACGTACTTTTCGTCAATCTGCAAAAGACAGGAAGCGCACCTTTGCCGTGGTTCGGACATTCTCAGGCTTACCACTTATCAATATATCCTTACTCTTCCACAGGTTTCCACCATACGGCGAAGTTATCGTCGGTATCCTTCAAGCCCGCCTCCTCGCTCTTGAGCCAGAAGCAAGCGGCGCCACCCTCGAAATGTACGCCCTCCTTGGTGATTTCGCCCAGATAATGGAACTTTGGCATTTTCGGATCATGGAAACGCACCTTGGTACCCACCTTCATCTTGTCGCAGACCTTCAGGAACTCTCTCGACTTATATACCTTGATGCGGTATTTCAGCTTGATCTCCTCTCCAGGCTTCGGACATTTCGCCCCAATGCGTTCCACACAATAATAGAGCGGCATACTTCGGGTCATCTTGCCGAGTCTCGTCACCATCTCCAGCAAATCATCGTCTTGAGGGTAAGTGTCGGTATCGAGCACGGTCATTTCGGTCACGGTGGTGTCTGGATAGAACCTACGGTACTCCTCCAGCGTCTCGTCTTTCTTTACCTTTGCCATAACTACATCACCTCCCCTCCGAAAAGATAACCACCTACCACGGCAAAGGCCATGAAACCAGCCATGCCCACCACGGTCTTCACCACGTCGCCATAGGTCACGGTCTCCTCGCATAGCGTGGAGAAGGTCTCGCTCTTGGTTGCCCAGAGTCTTGCGGCCTCTCGCTCGATTGCACACTTGAGGGCTTCCAAGCCCTCGCTCACGTTGGCAGTAGCAGGTCTCACCTGCATCGTGCCCAAATTGATTGAATTCTGCATATTGCATCATCTTTGTAGCATATAGACCGACCTTGATGTACGAATACAATGGTGGCGGTCACATTCACCGTTGCTACAAAGATGATGTCTCTACCTGCAAAGGTCAAAACGGAAATCTTACGGATCATGCAACCGCCATATCATCGATACCTTTTCCCCTTGCCGGGAAAATGATACTTCTTAGGCATAAAAAAAGCCCACGGCGCAAAGCCTCAGGCGAATACTGTCGCCTTTACAGGATAGTTTACTATCATCTTTGTAGCGTTGGCAAAGGTAAGGAGAAAAAACGAAACCGCCAAATTTTTCGTGATAATTTTTGGTACAATGCAAATATTTAACAGTTTTATATGCTGTAGAGCATAAAATGGAGGGGATATTGAGGAAAATTCTGGGGAGGGAGCACGAAAAGCCCCCGATGCTTAAAGCACCGAGGGCTGAATATGTTAATCGTCTATTTTTTCCTTAGGGTAAATGTTTGGTATTTTGTTCAAAACAAACACAACAGCCAAACCTATCACAGTAGTAACGCCAATCACACCTGCCACTGTGTCGTGTCCATGCATGGCCAAGTCGTAGGAAATGTAACCAAAGAAAAGGATGAGTACCGTTGCCAAAATCTGCCCCATCGTACTCTGCGAGAATTTCTTGGTTACGATGATCTTCTCCATGTCGATGCGATGATCCACCTGTTTCTCTGTCATCGTCATGATGCGGTCAGTAGAACCCTTCATGGCTTGCTCGTATTCCTTGAAGTCTTCAGGCGATGGAAGCGGTCCGCTATAGGATCGCTCCTCTATGGCAAGCATAGTCGAAACTATCACCTTGCGCTTTTCTTCGGGCAGTTCCTCCAATATGTCGTTGATATTGGCAGGAACCTCGTTTGATGGTTTTATATCTTTATCTTGCATAGAGCGCCTTTCTGCTTTGATTCATCACTTTTCTCATGTCATTGCCTATCGCCTCCCAGTCCTTGCGAAGGTCAGATGCATTATTCCCTCTCAGGTATCCGTTGAAGAGACCATTGTCACCACCTAAGCTTCCTAAGCTAAGCAAGCCTTCCCAGAAATTATTTAGTGTTCTCATCATTCCCATTTTTAAAGTATTTATAATGTGTTAATAATTCTCACGCTGCAAATTTACAATAAATTTCCGTATTTGCAAAATATTTCTTGACTTTTTCAGAAAATGATACGAAAAAGCCCCCGATGCGGGATGCACCGAGGGCTGGGTTGAGTTATTGAAACATGTTAGCTATGCTAACTGCAATGCACCACAAGGCTATGGCGACTTTTGTCTTATGGGGAATGATAAGCCCCAGCCTCATTTTATATTCTATCCGCTGCAGAACGTATGCGGTTGGATACTTCGCAGAGCGCGCCACGCAGCATTGTCTTCTCCTCGTCGGTGAATCCTCCCACTCCACCATTGCCGTCGATACCATCGAGCTTATGATAAAGCCACGAGGCTGACTTTCCGAAATAGGTATGTGCGATTTCTCGCCATGATACCAACATCTGAATATCTTGGATGCGCTGCTTTACCTCGCTGTCCTTGGATTGTTTTGCCATTACTGCTACTTCCATAATCTTATGCTTTAATGTTCTCCCCGGAGGGAGAACTGGGTTAATACTTGTAATAATACTCTGGCGGCTCAGTCAATTCATCAAACAACTGTTGAGCGTACCATAATAATTGCGGGTTTCCCCTCGGGAATGCCTTGCGGTAGTTTCTGATAGCCGCAATCAGCTCCTCTTCTTTTTCTGTTAATAAAATCTTTTTCATATCATTGTTTCTTTAAGACAATGCAAAAGTACTACATTTTTTCGTAGTAGCAAAATATCTAATACGAAAAATCGTAGTACTTAGTATTATTTAACCTTTTTCTTCCTTATATGGGATAAAAAGTGTAACTTTGCAAGAGCAAAGTTTCACCTTATAATATATGGATATGGAAAAGATTATCACAAGCAAGGTTCGCCAGAACCTGGACGAGCAAACGGCTCGTGCATCCGGAGGGCAGTCCTTCAGCACGAGCCTCAATCAGCTGTTTGTCTTAATTAACGTGACCTCACACAAAACTTGCCCGAATCATGCTTGGTCGACTATGTAAAACCATTAAAAACACCGCAAAGATAAAACAAATATTTAATACCGCAAAACATTTAGGCGATATTTTCAGAAAATAACATGAAAAAGCCCCCGATGCTCACGCACCGAGGGCTTCTCTTCTATTTATCCATTTTAATTAATATGAAGTAGAACCACGCCTGGTTTTACGCTTGTTTGAAACTAGACTACTTTCCCAAGAAACCTGGAAACTATAATCTATGCCTTGATTTCAGCGACACCGACCAAGCTGCCGCCAAAATATATGGAACAAAAGTATATATGTGTGCTTGTGCTTGTTACTGAAGAAATCATCACTTTTTCTGCACGATCAGCAGCTTGGGATAGCTGAGACGGGTGTGGGGATTCTGGCTCACCACGTCCACCCGAACCTTGCGGGTACCATACCTGAAGAAGAGGAACCGCTTGGGTATGCGATGCACGAACACCTGGAGCGTATCCCTGCTCTCGATGTGCGCCCTGAGGGTGTCGCCCTCGATAACGCCCCGAAGGCTTATCCACGGATCGCTCCAGGATATGCGCTTCGGGGTTTCGCCCATCTGTGGTAGGAGTGCGGGGGCGGCGATGCCCCCGGAATCAGCAGTATCTTGAGAGTCGGTGGCGATGGCGGACTTCACGTCCACCTGGGTGGAGGATGAAGTTCCGAGAACCGCCATCACGCGACTGCTTTTTATCTTCAGCAGCCTCTGCGTCGTGGAGAGGAGAGAGTCGGGCAGATTTTTACGAGATATATCTGATGGAACAATTAACTGGGCGGTGGCGGATGCCACCGACTTACCCGAAGGTGTTTGCCCTATCTCCCACTCTCCGTTATGAAGCAGTACATCCTGGTTACTGCTGGATGGCGCATCCTTGTCCAATCCTCGCTCGTGGCATTCGCGGAACACCAGTACCAGGACCAAAGGAATGAGCACCAGCATCATTACCTTGAAGAAACTAGAACACTTATTTCCTGACATATAATAAATTAAAAAGAATTACCTCTTGAAAATCTGGGCCACCTCACGGCAGCCGCCCTACTTACACTTCTTCACTATCGTCTTGATGATAGAACTGATAGTGGTAAGGTAAGCAGGATCGGTGGCGTATTTGCACCCCACCCCATCGCATATTCGCTTGGCGAACTCCTGGGCATCCTTGCGGTATGGCCAAGCATCCTTATAGCCCGGTTTCTGGAAGAGCCGCTCGTGCTCCTTCAGACAGTCGGCCAGGGAGTCGAAGTCCTTGAAGGCTCGCTCCATGGTGTAGTACCACTGCTTCTTATTCTTCACCTTGCAGATGGAGATGATGCGGTCTGGCGGCGTCGCCTTCTGATTCGGCGTGTTGAAATACTCGTGGGTTTTCACCATGACGATCTTGCCCGTCCACTGGCTTCCCTTGGTGATGCCGAAGAGATTATACTTTCCTATCACCTTCTTACCCCATCCTGTCTCGTACATCGCCTGGGCGGTGATGAACTCCGGGGCTATCTCTGTTTTGGCCTCCTTGGCGGCGGTATATACCTGCTGCGCATAGGCCAGTTGTGTCTTGGTTGGCATACTTAAATCTATTTATATATATTATAACTGCGAGACTAGCGTTTTTTCTTACGTTCCAAATCGCGTTTCTTCTTTAAAAGTAGCAAAAGGGCATCTGTCTTATTAAATGCCATGAACTTTCTGTCGGCATTCAAGTAATTTTTCCCCAGATAGACACCGCCTACATATTCCTCATACGGTCCGTAAAAATAACACATATTGTAAACAACACTATCTCGCTCATCCTTGTGCTCGATGTCGTGAGTCCACATGACGCCCCTCAGCAGGTTACAGAAGCCATGCGAGGATTTAGCGCTCTTCATGATGGTAATTTCAGCATCAAGCACTCTCACGTTGTAGTCGAAGTCCATTCTGCTCATCTTAACTTTTTTTTATGGGGCGAGGTATAAGCTCGCCCCATAGATAGACAAATATGAAATTTACCTACACAAATTCTCTGACCTTTATTTTTTTGTGTCAATAAGTCAAAGACGTTTGTCGTAAGCAAACACTACTCTCGCTCGAATAGCCTGTTTTTTACGACCGTCCCTCCCCATCGTCGGGACCGTCTTTTTCTGAAAATGTGATGGGTCTGCCGCTGACATACTCGCCACGGTCGTTGAAGTCCTTGAGGCGCTTCACGAAGCTCGTGGGGAATATCGGATAAATCGCCTGCACGTTCTCCACGATGGAGAATATCTCCCTCACCATCATGAAGACACAGATGTAGGTGCCTATCCACTGCATCGGTCCCACCACGTCGCCACCCACGGTAGCATGGCTGGCAAAGTTGCTCAGGATCATCAGCAGCACGTAGATCACTATCTTCTTGGTGAAGCGAGAGAAAAACGACTCGCTGCTGGCATCCTTGTGAATGAGGTGTTTCCACACACCCAAGATGGTGTCGATGACGACCGCCACGGCTATCCACTTGGCAAACTCCCAGTCTTGATAGACATACTGTACTCCCTCGGCCATTGCCGTGAGGGGGAGCGAAGTGATTGCAATCATTGGTATGCTCTTGAATTTATATTGTTTCATAACACTTGGCCTTATGTTTTACGTTTGCAAAGGTACGAAAATATTCCCATGGAGCAAAGGACTAGCATTTGCCCCTGATTTTGCGTGCCATGGAGTGAGCGTCGATGATGTCGGAACCGCGAGCACTGAGCATCAGCGTCCACCCGTAGCTGTGAAGCTCGGCGGAGGCAAAGGGCACAATCTCGCAATCTGTCACGCTGTCTCGCTCCATCCAGTAGAGTTCGCCACCCTCCACGTCTGCCAGGAGATAACCATGAATCTTGGCTATCATCTGGAGCGTGCTGTCGTTGGTAAGTATGCGCTCCATCATGTCAGAGGTGGCTGGCAGCTTCATCGCCACGGTCACGGCGATGCGCTGGGTGCATTCGAAGCTTCGGTGACCGTCTGCCTGAATATCCACCTCGCCGTAATCCACGAAGAGGAAAGAGCCGGTGAGCTTGTCGATGCGCTGCTTCAGCTCGTCGAACGACTGGCCATACACATAGTTTTCTATCTCCGGAACCAATCCCTTTTCGGGCAGGTTCCTCAATGCCTCCAGCGTCTGTGCGTAACCGTCCATGCTGCTCTCGCCCTTGGTGGCGATGCCCCTGGTGATGCCCGTCTCGGCTGGAAACTTGGCGAAATATGTAAATAAATCGAGTATCATAAGCTTTATAATTTTGTCGCAAATGGGCAGTAATACCCATTTGCGAATTCGTTTACAGGATTTCTCTCACTGTTTGGATGGGCAGTCCCACCTCGGAGGATATTTTCACGATGTCCATGCCCGAGGCCTTGAGCGCCTTCACGCCCTCGATGGTCTTCTTGCGAAGAATGCGCAGATAGGTGAGCACGTTCATGCGCTCCACCTGATGCACGTTGCCCAGTCCGTCCTTCGATAGGTCGTAGAGTGCGTCGGTGGCATCGGTGGTGATGGTTCCGCCCTTCTTCTCCTTGAACTTGGTGAGCAGGGAGAATTCCGTCTGGGTGAAGATGAAGTTATTGAGTGCCTCGAAGTTAAGGGCTATCGCATAAAGCGTCTCTCGAGGGAGCTTCTTGAATTCTTCCGCCAACTTCTGGGCTTTCTCCGAGGAGTAGTCGTCTGGGCAATAAAGCACGGCGGCAAGCATAGGCAAGCTCTCCTCACCCATTGCGAGCAGCTGGCGAGCCTCCAGGAACTGGAGGGCGGTGAGCGAGCAGGTGAGCGTCTGGAACTTGACGCTCACGTCGTAGCCGAAGCAGGAATGCCCCTCATCGACGAAGACCACGGGCAGGAGTTGATGACAGAAACACAGGTTTAGCTCCGGTCCCATGCCCTCGGGGATCTTCCTGAAGATGAAGGTAATCTGCGAGGCTAGCGAAAAGAGGTTTTCCGTAGCCACGCCCTTGTTGAGCGCCTTTCGCAAATCCCACTTCATGCAGTGGCACAAGAAACGGACCCTTACGGAACCTGGCTCCGAATGCCCATCTTGCAACTGCAAAAGCAGCTCCACGAGATACAAGTACTGCTCAGAAGTGAGTACTTCCCAAGCGTTCGGCACCCGCGCCTCCTTGCCGTTGGCGCGGATGATGATAAATTTTTCTTCATTCATAAGCTTTATGGCATTAAGTACATACTGTCGTCGGGGCGATTGTCGGCGGAATAAGAGAGGTAGTCGCTGCCCTGCTGTGCGTCGAGCAGCATATCCACATTGTGGAGCAGGTCTTCCACCTCGCCCTCCAATTGGGTGGCCAGGTTGAGGGCGCGACTCGCCTCTTCGCTGCCTTGGCGTGAGGTGTTGTTGTCCTCGAAGAGGTTGCGGATGGTGGCGGGGAACTCCAGGATGTCGAAGCGGCGCAGGGCTTTCGCCACGGTCTTCTTGACCAAGGCGCGCTTCAGGAGTGGCAGCACCTTCTCGGCGGTCTCCAGGAACGTAGGGTCCTCGCCTCCCTCTTCCAGCCGACTGAAGTATCCGGACATACCCTCGTCGAGCACCTCTTTCTGGAGCGGCACACAGCGGAAAAAGAAGAGATAGGAGAGGTCGATGGGGTAAATCTCGTCGAATTCATCGGCGCTATCCACCTTGCATTTCGCCAAGAGCTTGCAGTAATTGGTCTTTCTCCAGTCTTCCAAAACAGGTCTTAGCTCCGGGGAGGAAGACATGACGTAAGGTTCGGCTGCCAGCTCGGAAATGAGCGAGTCCATCGCATTGTAGAAGTTCTCCATATAGGAACGGCGCATGCCTTCCATCTCATACTTGTAGAGATCCACCCCACCCTTGCGGCGATTGACGGCATCGAAGATGAGCTGGTTGGCCAAGGTGAGGTTAGCGACGGCGCTGCGAAGCATATCCTTGAAGAAGTCTGCGTCTTCTCCCAAGCCCACGATGTCGTTGAACACGGCATTGCCCACCATGGAGACAATACGCTTGCGTGCCGTCACGGCAGCCCCCTGGAGGCTGTCGAGGTCGGCACTGGTGTCGGCTCCTGGCACGGCTTTGCAGAACTGTGCGTAGGAGTCGAACAAATCTTTGAGTTGAAATTTCTTTGTCATGACTGCTGTCTGTTTAGTCTATCATCAGGTGAAACGTCTTCTTGTCGCTGTGGCACCTCGCGGTAAAAGCCCAGGCGGTAGCCCTGCTTGTAGAGGTCGGGGAAGTTCAGGCGCAAAGCCCAGTTGAGGGGCTCGGCGCAAACCTCATCCTCCGAGGTGAGCGACATGATGTAGATGAGATAATTATAATAGGTATCGCTGCCACTCTTGGAGATGACACCATCCTTATCCACGGCGGATATGGCAGCGTCCAAGCCTACGGAAGAAAGAAGGGCTTGCTCGGTGCGCTTGTCGTAGGAGATAAGCGCCTCGATGTATTCCTTATATTTCAAGTCGATGGTCTCCACCTTCCACGACTGCTCGTGACCCTGGGCATCCATGAAGGAGATAGAAGTGAAGCCCTTGCCCTGGTTCTCTGAGCCAGAGAGATAGCTGGAGAATTTGCGCACCTCGTCTCTCACGTAGCGCACCATCACCGACTCCTTGAACTCGGTGCCGATGTCCAGCCCGTTGTATCTGAGCAGGTCTAAGTTCTTAGCCTTGCGTCGCTTGTTTTCCTCGCAAAGCTTGGTTATCTGGGTGCGCTTGCTCTGAATCCAAGCGTTCGGAATGATGACGTGAACCTTGGCGGCGAGCGAGTTTTTCAGAAAACTATTGACGTATCTGGCGGTCTTGTTGCTACCCTGTATGTAAGGACGGGCACCTTGGTGAGTCTCGTTGGCACCATAGAATTCATCCACCGATTTCTCCCTGTGGTGGCTGATGGCAGCGAAGCGGTAATCGTCCACCTCCTTAAATGAAAACTTTGGATAAACAGCGTAACTGGATAATCCATAAGCAAATCTACCTACCACCACTTGACGAAAGTCGCCATACTCCACCAGCTCGGAAGCCACATCCTGGCGAGTAGTGGCCAGTCGGCAGTAGCGATTATCCAGTGCCTCCAGTCCTGCCACCGGCATTCCTAGCCCGATGGTCTTGCCCCGGGTGAAGCGCCACTTCACAAAGAAGTCGCCAAACCAATAGTAATTTTTGATGCAGGTCTTGCAGAACTCCTCCACAGATTGCAGTCCTCGGTCGATCCAAGAACCCAGCCAGTCCATCACTTCGGGGCAATCCTCGAACTTACGCACCAGCTTTCCGTCTTCTATCACTTGGCGATACACCGCCAAGCCATGGCCATAGAGCATTTTGATCTCCTTGGAGTAGAGGCGAGGCAGCAATCGGTTCTCCTTAATCTCGCGGGTCACCTCGTCGCACAGCTGATTGTTCACGCCGCGCATCAATACCTGATAACCCTGTATGCCCAGATACTGATGGTTGCTCATCCAAAGGCTAGACCCGAAGGGAGACTCCAATGTGGGCGATTGGAAGAGCTGGCTCGCGCCGCCATCGCCCATGAAGAGGTCGCCCTCGCCCAGCTGGAAGGTGAAGGTGTTGCCGTCGGCCAAGTAGATGCCGGCATTGCCATACATGTCTATTTCATAATCTTTGTTCATAACCAATCTATTTTGTGAAGTTTGAATCCATCTTGAGGGAATCCCATGAAGCGGATGAGAATGCGATAGCACATCTTGGGTTCTCCATGCTCGTCGGTGTAGAGGAAGTAGTTCTCCCCATCCACGGCGAAGCGTTCGCCCGGCAACTGAGCGCGGTACTTGCAATGGTGGCGAACCAGCAGTTTCTCGCCCGCCTCGCCCCGCTGGCGGGAGTAAGGGAAGAAGCACAGGGAGAACTCCCCATCGGGCAGCTTACTGATCTCCCTAGCCCATTGCAGGGCGGTGATGCCGTCCATGACGGTGCAACCATGCACTTGTTGGCGGTGGTTCTTGCCGTCGTTCTTTCTTTCGTTCTTTTCCATGTTGGTGCGAAGATAACCATTTTATTTCGAACTCCAAAAGACTACCCCCTGCCCGGGGAAGCTGTCATATTTCCCGGCCTCCGAAGCGGCTGCACCTCACTTCGCCTTCCCAGCGGTGCGTGCATGTTTCGGCGGTATGATTTTGCGGCTTTTCCTCTTTCGGGAGTTACTTGGGCTGATTTTCAGCCACTTGGCATTTCTACCCCTTCATTTTTAGGCGACTATTGCCTTTCGGGGCGAAATTATTCTACCCCAAGAGGTCATTTATTCTGGGTTTTCCTCAGGATTATTCACCATTTTCACCCCGATATGGTCAGATTACACCTCGAAATTGTCGGGCAAATCGGTAGGATATGTACTCAATTCAGCCTTCACCACGTCGCTGTAGAGACCATAGAGCAGATAGATCATCGCCGAAGGGAGCTGCGTGGTGAGACCTGCCTGGTTCTTGAGCTGCTGTTTCTTCTCGCTGCTCTTGTCCAGCTCAATCTTTCCATCGGTCTTCTTCAATGGCGAAATCATGATGGCGCTGCAAAGGTTCTTGCACTCGTTCTCGTCGATGCGCACGATAGGCAGCAGCGGGCTTCGCTCGCCAAAGAGCATCTGGCAGAGCTTGAACTGCTGCCAGTGGTAGATGGTAGGCGCATCCTCGTTGAAGAGGAACACTGTAAAGCCATACGACTCCAGGGCTGCCTTCAGGTTGAGCGAGTCGGTGGTTATCTGTTCCCTCTCCTCACGGCGCTTGTTGCCGGCGCGGTCGGGGTAGAGATAGATGGCCTTGTTGGCGGCAGCAGCCCCAAAGAACTGATACACGTCGGTGGCAAGGTCGTTGTAGTCCCTAGGGATATAGGCAAAGAATTCCTTGATGATGTCGAGGCGCTTGCCGTAGTCTTTCTTCTGGGCGACGATGAGAGACTGAAAATTACCGGGATCATAGCCCATGTAGAGCGGTTCGTGGGCATCATAGTGCTTGAGATACTCAGCCGTGAGGATAAACCGCTCCTGGAGGTTGTGGCGCAGGATGGAATCATACTTATAACTGTCTTTGTATTGGTGCTTTACGTGGTCGTAGTTGATGAAAAACTTATTGGTTACCTCCTTGTGTCGGATGGCACAGATGGCAGTGAGGAACTCGTCCACGTCGAGGGTATCGAGCTGGGTCTTGAAGAACTTAGGGCCCAGGATGTCCTTGTTGCAGAAGGAAGAAGCACGGAGATAATAAATGGCATTGCGGCGCATGTCCGCCAACCGGGGCTTCCATCGCTCTACAAAGGCATTGAGCTTCACGGTCTCCAGGCGCATCTTCTCCAAGAGCACAGGGTCCTTGGAGTCTCGCTCCTGCTGACGGAGCACAAAGAGACGATAGAGGCTACGGTTGATTTCCAGTGACACGGTGGCTATCTCCTCGATGAGCTGAGGGTTCACCTTCTTCTCGTATTCCTCGAACCAATCGTCTTCGCCCAAATCCACACGTGCGGTATCGCTCACACCCGTAACTCCCTCATAGTAAGCAGAACGGCGCACTTCGGCTGGACCTCCACGTAGAGATGGAAAGAGTCGGGTCTTCAGCTTCTCGCCACTGTTATGCTTCATCTCCTCCACGAAGGCATGCACGGCGTTTCGTCCCGCCACGCTCTCGGGTTGATCGCTCGACACTAGCTGAAGGTGAGCACCATTGCGGAATACCACGCTATGCTTGGCATAAGAGATGGGATAGCGAGGCTTGCGGAAATGGGAAGGCAGCTTGCTCTCTCCCACCACGTAATCCACGCCATACTCAAGAAGACAGCGCTGCTGACCATTGACCACCACCTGACGGGAAAAGTAAGCCTGGATGTTTGGCCAGACGTTGGTCATCAGCGCCACGTAGCTCTTATGCACGAGGAAGGAGAGTTCCCCGGGCATATCGTTCACCACACGGATGAGCCGGGGACCTGTGACGCCTTCTGTCTTGCCTACGGCACGTGCGCCCTCGATGTAGAGCATATTGGGGTCGATGACATTGGCAAGCAGCTGCATGGAGTTCATATAGTAATACTCGAAGTCGCCCAAGGCGGCATTGTCCAGAATCAAGTTACTCATCGGTCAAATCATTTAAATCGTTCATATCGTCTCCATCGCCCACGGTACCATCTTCGCCATGGGCTAACGAGTCATCGGCATTCGTCATATCCTCCACGATTTCCGCCTCCTGAATGTCAGCATCACGCAACAAACGTTTCTTCTCGCTGCTCTCGATAGGAAGTCCGTCGATGAGCGACACATAGAAGCCACGATTGTGCTTGGCGGCAATCTCCTTGAGGTTCTTTTTCCGAAAACCTAGCTCTTCGGCTGTCACCTCTGGCGAAATGAGGAACACCACGCCCAGGTCTCTGTCAGCTTCCGCTTGCTCTGAGGCACGGCGGCGACACTCCAGGGCTTGATCCATGCAAGCCTTCTGCATCTTGTAGTCTCGCTTGGCAGAGCAAAGCTTGGCTAAGTCTTCATACTTGTTGGCGAAGTCATTCTCCCAGACCTTGATGCTCACGTTGCAATCCACATTGAAGTAAGAGATGGCTTGGTTGATGCGAGTCATGCAAGTGCGCACGTCCAGACGGATGCGCTGTTGTGCTGCTATGCGCTGCTTGAGCTGGCGGGCACCCCGGGTGATGTTGCGCTCGTATTCGTAGATTTCGGCAGCCCACTGTAGCTGCTTCAGGAATATCTGCACATCCTCCGGGATGCCCTCGCCGTCGCCCGTGGTGAGGAAGGTAGTGATGAGGTCGGGGTGGACGCTCTCTAGCTTCTGAATATCACTTTTCATACGCCAAACAACTCCTTTCTTAGCTTTAATTCCTCACGTTCTTGCATGCGCTCACTGAGCAATTTAATGGCATCGAGGTCGCCTTCGGATGCTTGCTGAGCTACTTGCTCGTCAGCCTTCAGCTGGGCTTGCTCCAGTACGCCACCGTTCTTCAGCACCGCCACGGCGGTCTCGGCGGCTTCCTTGAAGTTCTTCTTGAAATCTGTCTTATCCTTGTCCATTGGCCTTATCGCTGTATTGTTCCATCACCATCTTGAACATGCGTTCACGTTCCTGATGGCGATGGAGGTTCTCGCGGTCGCTCTGACGCTTGTCCTTGCGATCGTCTCGTTTTAGATAACTCTTATAGCGCTTGATGTTGTCGAGCACATTCTTGTGCTTATGTAGGAACTCCACGGGGTCTCGCTTGAAGAGCTTGACCAGTTCGTTGAACTCAGACTTATCCTTTAGTAATGGATGTTTGTAGAGGAACCTGCCTGTGTCGTTGTAGGCTTTTAGCTCTTCGAAGGCTTGGAGGTTGCGGATACGGAGTTCTGCCATCGCCGCCACGTCGTTCGCCTTTGGCTTATCATCAAGCCTTACGTCTATCTCCTTCATCTTGCGCCATGTGTTGATGCGATCGTTGTAGAGAACGGTCGCCATCTGCACGTCCTCATTAAAGAGGTTGCCCCAGTCGATGTTGGGATATTCCTCTTCTTTCTGGACTACTTTTTTTTTGCTTCTTCGGCTGGAGGGGCTTCTTCGGGCTGAGCTTCTGCTGGAGAGGATTCTTCTGCTGGAGGGGCTTCTTCGGGCTGAGCTTCAGTTGGAGAGGATTCTTCTGCTGGAG
>ERZ808278.454-NODE-454-length-26898-cov-39.731140_pt1 | contig 26898 bp, 17 predicted proteins | sample MGYA00521239_ERZ808278 | MGnify/ENA primary metagenome ERZ808278 (study PRJEB31516, sample SAMN03275600) | gut metagenome | biome: mammalia-associated habitat; material: feces | host: Papio cynocephalus | place: Kenya | collected 2012-07-17 ... | reverse complement strand
ATATTATAATTAATATTATTTATTTAATATATACTAGATCTTAATATAGATCTAGATCTAGCGCGTGTACGCACACGCGCGTGCGTAATACGAAAAAAATATGGAAAACAAACAAGTCTTAGGTGTATTAAGATACAACAATGAAATAAGAAATAAAATGCTCTCCAAAAATGAGGGCAAATATTCTCAATTTGATGGTTTGTTATCTCCTGCAATAGGAGAGGCTTATCAGCAGAGAGAATTGTATCCTCATTCCCTTACTTCAAGGAAAAGCCTTCTTGATTATACACATGATGGAGAAAGCCAATATAGTGAAAATATATGCCATAGAAATTTTTCAGATATTGAGGAACGTGATGTGTTTTCCATATTATCTCCAACCAACGAAGAGCTGCAGAGATGGGGCGGTAAATATGAAAACTATCTTCAATATATTTCTGATACCTATGGCAAGGAATTGACTTCAGTAAATTTTGTTGAAAAGCTCTTATCTACGCAAGACATTGTATATGGCTTAAGGCAAATGGAAGTTGGAGTATTGAAAGATATTGATGTTGCAAATGCTATAGCAGGAGTAGTGACCACAAATATCAATAATTTCAGTGGAACAGATACACAGTTAGGGCTCATAACCAATGAAATGTATGCAGCATCCTTATTTTCTGCCTCACAATTCAATACTTCAAGGAAGAGATATGATTTAGATTCAGAATATCCCTATATAAGTCCTTCACTATATGAGGTTTATGGAAACAATAGTGCTAATGTAAATAGACTTGGGGATATTATGCGTCCTGACAAGATAACTGGACGTATAACGGAAGACCCGTCCGTAGATTTGAATATCATTAGGGAATGGTCGAACTATTCAGAGATACTGAAGAACAATTCTTCAGTATATTATGCTAACCGACAAGTAGGAAAGAATAAATATCAACCTTATTCTAAATACATTGAGGGATTTACTGATGGAAAAATAAATGAATCCGAAAAAACAGATGCCCCACATGATTTTTATAATGATACAACGGCTCTAAATCAAGGCTCTCGAAGTATTGGAATAGTTAAGACGGCAGATAAAGAATATGACGAGGGTGATACAAAACCGCAAGATGGAGTAAAAGTTGTAGATGGGAATGGTGAAAACCAAGGAATTGATTTTTTTACCTTTGATGAAGTAAAGAGTAGTAAAGATACACTTTTAGACAAGACTAATCAATTATTTAGAAAACATCAAATTGAAACTTTAATAAGCCGTTTCCACACTTCATCTGAATATAACAAAAAATATGAAAATGAGACTTTTGATACTGCAAAAACAGTATTTGGCAAATCGAAGGGTAGGAATCTTCTTAAATTAGGCGCATTACAAGGTAATTATAAAACAAATAATTATTCTAATCCGTATTGCCGTGTATGGACTTATCATCATCAGTATGATAAATTGACAAAATTGATAAGACCATTTGTTACAGAAGAGAATGGGGAAGAAATACAATATTCCTTAAATGATATACAGAAACTTAATGAGAATTTTAGGGCTAAAGGTATAACAAATTCACAAGATGGTTGGGATTATCTTTCAGAAAAGACGGTTTTAAACAAGGATAATGGCTTAGTTAATATTGTTCCAAGTAAGAATGGTGGTGTTGAGATAAAAAAATGTATGTTTTCTATTGAGAATCTTGCATGGAAGGATGTACCAAATATAGCTCAATATTTATCCGCAGAACAAAGAGGTCCATTAGGCGGAAGAATTATGTGGTTTCCACCATATGATTTAAGGTTTACTGAAAGTGTGAATGTAGGATGGAATTCCAACACATTCATTGGACGAGGAGAAAAAGTTTATACTTATACCGATACTGACAGGACTGCTACTTTGGATTTTACATTATTGATAGACCATCCCGCTATTATCAATGAGGTGCGAAACATGGAAGGCAAGGACCCTGATGGAAGCCTTGATATGGATATTTTAAGGTTTTTTGCAGGCTGTGGGCCACTAGATAACGGGAAGAAGAAAACTACCGATGATGTAGATACAAATAAGAAAAACAATGCCGAAGCAAGCACAGAGCCTGTTGAAGTTTTAAATGAAGAGAAATCAGAAAAACTTAAATTTTATGTTTTCTTTCCAAATAATTACTCCGGGAATTACAATGATGGAAATAAAATTTCAGAAAAGGAGTGGAGAGAGCAAGGCTTGACTGATCATGATTGGGCTGAATATATCCTTATGGGACGTAATACGATTATTCCTGACAGTATTGAGGCCGCAAATGGGTATGAAATGGGCAATGGAGCAATCTCAAATAGTGGAGTCACTGATGAATACATTACAACAGCTGTAAATCCAAATACTAATCTTTCTGAGAATTGGACAGTTTTCCCTGAATATAATGGGGATGATAAGGGCAAAAGAAGATACCATTATAGGGTGGATTTTGACCTTAGGCAGAAGCTTTTTACTTATGAGAACTATTACGATACTCGAGATTATGGGCTTAATGTTAATTTTACCGAAGTTAATAATTGCCATCCTGATGCTGACTGTACATTTGCTGAAATGATGGCAGCAATTCTTTTGCAGAGAATTATAAGAAATAATTCGGAATATGATTATGATGCATATGTAGCAGAAGATAATGAGAATGGTGGAAATAAAAAATTGCATTATATTATTAATCAAATATGCAATAGCAATTATGAGGATGATGGTGATGTCTTTTATAGAATAAAAGCAATGGCTACCATTCTCAATAAAGGTGTAAAAAAGATAATTCCTATTGGAGGGGCTACGGAGCAGGACAGAAAGAATTCAAATCTTTTAGCATACAGACGAAGCAGAACATTGGGTGTTTATATGAAAAACATGCTTGGATTTGATGGTGATATTGATTTTTCACAATTAGAGGATACTGAAGAATTGATTAATGATAAGACAGTAAACAGTGAAAATGCAAAACTCCAACGTTATGCTTCCGTGGAAATATATTTTGGAGCACCTGAACAGAATAGTGCCGAAGATATGGTTTCAACCGAAGGGAATACTATTGTAGATAAGAATGAGTCCAAGACTGATGAAGTGCCTAAGAATGCAGATACGGATAGTGAAAAAATGCAGGCAGTTCATAGTGTAGTAGAAACAGTACAGAATAGATATGAGACCGAGGCTGATTATTTTGATAAACTTCAGATTACAGACCCAATAGTTTTTAAACAGATTAGTGATAAATATAGATATTTCACACCTGCCTTTCACTCCTTATCTCCTGAGGGATTTAATGCAAGATTAACATTCCTCCATCAATGCACAAGGCAGGGACATACTGTTAGTACTGCTGATGAAAAGTTTGCAAAGACGGCCGGGAATCTTTCATTTGGAAGAATGCCTGTATGTGCATTAAGAATTGGAGATTTCTTTTACAGCAAAGTTTTGATACAGTCCATGAGCATAAACTATGAAAGCGGAAATGGGTTCCAATGGGACTTAAATCCTGAAGGCAGCGGGGTTCAGCCAATGTATGCCCGCATAAGTATGTCTCTTGTTATACTTGGAGGGCAGACCCTTGATGGACCTGCAGATAGGCTTCAGAATGCAACAACTTTCAACTATTATGCAAACTCAGGAGTATATGACAATAGAGCGGACCGTATTACAATAAGTGATAATGGAGAATTAACATATAACAGTGTTTTCGTGCCATATAACAAGGAAGATAAATCTTCAAAAAACAACGAAAGAAATTGATAAATAATTGCTAATTGATATTTTTTATTTAAAAAATGGGTTTTGATAGATATAAAGAATTTAGGGAAAACGGAGAGGTAAAATTTCCGCCCGCAATAAGCTTAACAAAGAAAAACACAGATTTTTTTGTGACATACCGTCGGGGACAGAGCCGTCTTGACTTGATTTCTTACGACTATTACAAAGACCCGAACTATGATTGGCTTATCTTGATGGCAAACCCTGAATATGGGGCATTGGAATATGAAATACCTGACGGTTCTGAATTAAGAATACCTTATCCGCTTGATATAACATTGGAGGATTTTACAGAACAAATCAAAAGGTATAAAATTTTGTACGGAGAATAGGAATGGCAAAGACAGATACAAAGGGAAGGCTTGTCTATATTGAGCCTAATGACATACAGCAAGAGGGAATACACTTCGGGGATGGGGCAATGAATGATAACGTTCCTTTCAGACCTGAAGATATGAGCATGTCAGTAGACCTTCAGGTGGTAGTTCCGCAGATAACGGACAAAATGAAGGCTCAGAACGAGTATTTTGATGTAACATATAGCAATGGTACCCCTAAATATATTTCGTTCCTCCAAGGCTCTAAAATAGGGCAAAAACAAGGTTCTGATGGAAAGTATGAAGATATAAATGAACTTACGGATTCATTTACGGAGATTTCATCTACATATAGTGAGTTGGGAACAGGTGCAAGGGATACAAGGGAGAATTTGGGGATTAATTCCATAGACATTAATTTTAACTCACAATTTTTCCCCGTAGTGAAAATGAGCCTTACTGATGTAAGAGGCTCTGCTTTGATGTCTACGGCTGAACAGGATTATTTTGAGGAAAATAAGACTGCTGTGCATAATTTCTATAGTGCTCTGTTTCATTTTCCATATCCAAGATTTCTTCTTTCCATAAAGGGATATTATGGGAATAAGATAACATTTATTTTAGCTGTGGAGGATGTAAAGACAAGTTTGAATTCCGAAACAGGGAATTTTGATGTTGATATTTCCTTTATCGGATATATGTATGGTTTATATACTGATATACCATTTACCTTCCTTATTGCAGCACCGTATATTGGCGGAGTTGCAGACAATGGTGAGACACAGTTAGAGACAAATACCTATTGGAAGGATAATGAAAATTTTCGGTTTGCTAATTCAGATGGAAGCAATGGAGAACATATATGCACATTCATTGAGTATCTTGAAAAATATAATGAGGTACAGGAGAAGATAGCAAAAGGGGATATTACGCTTACTAACAATATGCGTGATTATAGCAGGGCTAAATCCCAATTAAGTGCTATACAGGAATTAAAAGAAAGCTGTCAGAAGACGTTGGATACCTTTTATGACGAAAATAAAGGCTCCATAACTTGTGCATATACCAATGACGAATATTTCAAGATTTATTTTGGACGAAAGGCTACGTTTTTAGCTAATGCCAATGTGAATGATGGTTTCATAAATCTTCTTTCTACCTATGCTAATAATTATTCAACAACATTAACACAGTCAATTTGGACAGCACATCAGGACCGAATTACAGGAAAAAGGGCTATTGACGGAAATTCTGACTCTTTTGTATGGAAATCTCCTATAACAAAAGCAATAGGGTTGAATCATTATTCAGGATTGGTAAGTCTTATAACGAAAGTAGTTGGAGATGATAAACTTGAAGACAGACTTGAAAATTTAAATAGGTTTATTGGTGAAAATGTTAAGAACATAGGTGAGAATACATATTATTATGTTCTATGGACAAATAGGTTCATAGAAAAAATGGATAATACATATGAGCAAATTGAGGATGATATAAACAAGAATTTGATGGACTATGCTAATGAGGATATAGCTGATTCAATTTCATTGGCATTAGGCTTCAGACTGTCTTTGGAAAATGTTTTCCGTATGATTTTTGCACATTTAGATACGTTTATTCATTTCATAAACAGAACAGTATCTGCAATTGATGATAATAGGCTGTTAAAGGATTATCTTGACAAGGATGAAACAAATATAGAAACAAATGGAATTTTGCCCCCATTTTTTGGATATTATACTCAGGGGAAAGATAATAAGAGGGAATTTACATATCCAGGAAAACGGGCTAAAATGAGAAATTTTCCTGAGGTGCAACTTGTCGAAGATATATGCAATGGTATAATGTCTTGTCATAATAGGGAAAAGACTATAATACGAGAGGCAAATGATACAGGAAATACAAGCAGCAGTAATACAGTTATAAATTCTTTGCAAGGAGAGAAATTTATTGGTAATTTCATTCCTACTCTTTTGACAGATATATTCAGGGAGAATAATCCTTATTCGGAATATGGAAAAGACCAAAGAGATTTTACAGGGACAGAAGAAGATTGTGCCTTAATATATTATTATTTCTATGCACGTTATATTTCTGCAAAATGGAATGGAAGACAAATTGATGATGAATTTATTACAACAGAAGTTAAAAACTTTCATGATGCCAATCCGCAGTTAAGAAGAATAATGTTTGATATTCTTAAAGATAGCAGCAAAGCATACGAGAGACTTAAGAATTTTTGTGAAAAATATAATCAAAACAATAGTAGGTATCTTTTTGATTTTTTTGAAGAAGGTATTAAAGTTGGATATGATGATAAAAAAGATAAACTTCCTATAGTCTATAAAAGTCCATTAAGGAAAAATGAAAGCAATATACAGAAAACCGATAAGGGTTTTGATGATATTGTCTTATTCAAGTCCGATAGAGTTGACTTATTTGCAAAGGATATTGATAAGGAAAAATTAAATATTGAAACGGAGATAACTTATCGAGCAGCACATTTTGGGCATATTTATTATGATGCTACTGATGGGGCGGATAATGATATTAATTCCGTGAAAAAAGGAATTATGCCTGCTGAATGTGAGGATTATGATTCATTTATCAAATGGATACAAAAATCTCCTGAGGAAAATACGAAGATGTGCAGATATCCAATATTGCAGGTAGGGGGAGATGATAAAAATATAAAAAATCTTTTTGATGATGAGGATTTTAGGAAACTATCTGCAACTGAGGATGGTTTATATAAGCAGGGGCTTCTTTTCTTAGCATGTCTATATGGAAACAGCACAGATAATACTCTTCCGAAAAATATAGAATCTAATTTTATACGAAGATATCCAAAAGTTTATATTTTATATGTTGGAGGGCTGTTTTATAGAAAGGAAAAGGGCTTTTTTACTGATAAAAAAGAATTCTTTAGGATAGATATGCCATGGTATTCTGATATTGTTCCTGTTGAGGGTAATGTGGATAAGGATGCTGCAGCAGAAGATTATTCAATGAGTCCGTGGTTTGCAAGAACTGAAAATATCACTGTTTTTAGGAATCTTTTTAAGGAATGGTGCAGTTCATGGTTCCAACCGTTATATAATGAGTTTATTGAAAGAGATAAAATACAAGGTGGTAGAACCGTATGGACAATTAAGAATAACAAGAAACATATAATAAAGGCACTTCCTCTTGAAACACAGCAAAAGATAATTGGGCTTTATTTGGAAACGGTGGATGTTGGACGAACTAAGTTATTATATACTAAAAAAGATTTCGGACGACTTAAAGGCATAACAAACGGGTTATCAAAAAGTCTTACTTCATTTGCTAAGGCACTTTATGAATCATATGATAATAATGAGAAACAGTCTGTAGGCGCGACCAATGATGAGTCTGAGAGCAAGGATGATAGTAATGCAAGACTTTCATATGAACAAAAAACAAGCGTATATTATACATTGTCAAATCTTTACACAAAGTGGCTTGTAACATTCAATGAGAAAAGTTTTAAGCTAAAATCTCCGTCTGAAGAAATTGAAACAAGGAAGAAACGTTTTGAAACACCATCCCAATATGATGGGGAGGCTACTGAATATGGAAATTTCTTGTTTTTGGATTCTTATCAGAATGACATCAGTCAGAAAATGTTCATCAATCCCGAATCCTTATATGATAAGATAAAGGCATATATTGAAGGTGAAACCGATGTCAATAATTCAGTATTCCAATTCATGTCCTACATTGCACAGGATAACAAGCTTTTATTTTTGGCTCTTCCTGTGTATAATAATTTCTATAATGTGGAAGCCTTGAAGACTATGTTTACTCCACAGTCAATATATGGGGAAAATAGCAAAAATACATTGGGATATGGGAATACTTATATCCTAATGTACACTCATGAAGTTTCTAAATTTTTGGATTCAAGAGAGGAAGAGGATGTAAGAGTCGCTGATGATAAGTTAGATATGGCTGATACTTGGGGAAATATCAAGCCTCAAAGCCTTGAATATTTTAAGGCTGCTATTGATGCAAATGATATATCCATAAATGTGCCTGCATTTGGTGTAACGTATGGAAAACAGAATCAGAATTACTTCAAACATATAACATTGAATATGGACACGCCTCAGGTTACCGATTATTCAATAATGAATCAATTGAAGTTGGCAGAAGGCGGAGCTCATGGTGATGTTGCCTATCCTAAAGGAGTTGGGCAGGATATGTTTGGAATATATTCAAACCGTTCATATACTTGTACAGTAGAGATGATGGGTTGCATGAACATAATGCCTATGATGTATTTTCAATTAAACAATATACCAATGTTTAAGGGAGCATATATGATAATAAAGGTCGAGCATCATATACAGGCAGGAGATATAGTGACACGTTTCACAGGTGTAAGAATTTCCAAGAATCAAATGCCATATATTAAGACAGTATTTAATTTGGAAAATATTATAGATAAAATAGGTGGCTCATCATCCTCGGAAGGCTCATTGATAATATCTGATGAAGGTAGGATTTCTGAAGGAAATAATACATTTGGAGGAATCTCAAGAAGTGCATCTGAATTGCCAAATGGACTACAAAGGGATAAAGGTAAATTTGGAGATAATGCAGGGGATATTATATGGGATGAAAACGGAGAATTAATAATTCCTGCGGCATCGAAACCTGAAGGTACTTTTAATGTTCTTAATGCCATTAGGGAAATGAGCAGGCAAATGCTTATCAAATCTAAGAATAAAATTATTATTCCTTCGGAAAGCAGAGATTCATCTTCTTCCTGTGCAGCAGCTGTGAAGAAATTTGTAATAGCAGGCGGAATCAAGGAATGGAACGGAGCCAATGGAGCTTATTGCTATAACGTTTTAGCAGCAAGAGGATTTGGTGTTTATACAAGAGGGCTTAAAAATAAGGATAAACGTCTTGAATGGATTAAAAATTATGCACAGGCGGGCGATATTGCCTTAATGGAAATAGATAACGGATATGGGCATATCTGCATGTATGATGGAAGGTCTTGGGTATCTGATTTTAAACAAAATGAAATTTGGGTATACGGGTCAAAGGGACAACCGAAGAGTGATATTATCATTATGAGATACATTGGCGCAAGACTGATGCCTGACGGCTCTTTGAAAAGCGATGGAAAAGTTTCATTTTGGAACTATTCTCCAATACTTAAATTCATTGAAGGAAAGTATTCAAATATAGAAGGTGATAATGGTGGTAAAACTGTCAGTGGTGTGACACAATCTATGTATCAGACAATTTATGGCTCTAATAAAGATGTTATAAATATTACCGAGGATGAATGGAATTATGTTATGAAGAACTTCTATTGGGATAGTCTTAGATGTGATGAGATGAACAATCAGAAGGTATCTAATTTGATAGCCGATTGGGGAATAAATTCAGGTACAGGTACGGCAGCAAAGAAAGTAAATGCCTTATTAGGACTGCAAGATAGTATATATATCAAAGATGTCACAATTGAAACAATAAACCAACGTATCAGAGACAATGCTGATGCCATAATTAATGAAATCGCAGAAGCGAGAAGAGAACATTATAGAAATATTGTAAAGAAAAATTCTTCTCAGATAAAGTTCCTTGATGGATGGTTAAATAGAATTGATACTTTACTGAAAGCATAAAAAAAGAAAAACTCAGAGGAAACTTGAAACGTCTCTGAGTTTTTTGCTATATAATATATTGATTATTTATTTTTGAATTGGAGAACGCCAAAATATTTTCCGCATTTAGTGCATTTATAGATGGGTTCTCCCTCAATGAATGTTCCTATTTTTCCGCCACATTTAGGGCATTTTTTCAGGAATTTTTCCCCTTCTGAGTTATAATGTGTAGATTCATTCAAAGATTTATATTTAGCAAAAGGTTTTCTTTGACGTTTTCCGTCATAGAGCCATCTTTTAAACGTATCTAAATCCACTTCTGAAATGTATTTGAATCCTTTCCAATCTTTTGAATAGTTTGAAAGATAAGTTTTTTTTGCCTCCTCTTCGGAATCAAAGCCAAACATAACTTTAGTTTCGTCAAATTCGCCATGGACAAATTGGTCTATAGGATAGATTTTGCCGTTTTCAGGGTTTGGGCCTATGAAAACATCTATGGCATCTCCATCCTTTCCAAGTGTCTTGGTAAAATAGCCATAGTCACAATGCATTAAGGTTTTCCATTCCTTGCCATTTCTATCCTTGCCTTTACGATAGGAACCTTTAGGATTTTCTATGGTAATATCAAATCCTTTAATGGAAATATGCCCCATCTTGTAGTTTCCTGCCTCTTTTTGAGCAAGAGTAGGATTTGTATTTACTTCTTTCCTCTGTTTAGCAATTTCTTGCTTAATGCCCTCATTGATAATATAATCAAATTGTTCTTGAGTAACAATACAGGTTCTGCCCTGCTGTTCTCTTACAAATTTGAAATATTGCTTCATTTGCTCCTTGGTTAAACAAGCAGTGACTTTTCCTTCCTTTTTTCTCTTTTCATCTATTTCGGCGGCTAATTTAGCCAATTGTGCTCTTGAAAGAATCATTTTTATTCTTTATAGTTTAGTTGACTATAAATAGTTATTCCTGAGGAATATCGACAAATTCTCCGAGCATCTCCATTTTAAAAGAATTTTCCTTTTCAAAGAATTGACGCATCTTATTAGGATAATCCGAACCTTGCCAATATGTCTTATAGGAATCTACTGACACTCTATGGGGAATATCTAATTTTCCATAATTGCTGATAGTATTCCACAACTCATAAAATTCTCCGTTTTTATAACGAGGGCATGAAGAAATAATAACTTTTCCATTATCAGCAAGACATTGCTGAATATCTAAGATATGTCTTTTATGGAAGAAAGCTGCTAAATCAAATACGATAACATTATAAGTCAAACCTTTGGTATTATTGTAGAACTCGGAATTCGCAATAAATTTAATTTTTGCTTCATTTTGAAATACTACGGAGTTATCAGAAAATTTAATTTTTTTGAAATTATTATGGACTAATGAGGAACCTGCAAGATAATTAAGCACTTCTGCTGCATGCTTACAGCCATCTATGGATTCAGTTACATAAATGAGACTGCTATTAGGATTATTTAGTGCATAAGCAAGAAGAAAAGATATAAGACAGGATGTTATCCCCACTTGCCGAGTCTGTTTGACAAGCGTAAAACAATTTTCTTCAATAGATTTAAGAATTTCTTGCTGCCCATCAGAAAGAACGAAGTTAGTCTCTTTTCTTAATGACGGATTCCAAATTTTTAGTTTTAGATTTTCTATAGTTTTTATATAATCCATTTTTTATTTTAAAAATAATCTTTGTATTTTTATAATCAAATATTTTTTATTATTTATGGCACAGCCCGTTAGAAGACAGATACAGGAGGAACATGCAGAGTTAATTTCTGAGGAGTCCATATATACATTATTGATTGATGGTAATAGTTTAATGTTCTTGTCATTCGCAGATACAAAGGTAAATACGGATGGGGTTCATTATGGGGCAATTTATCAAACTCTGCTTCAGATAAGGATGATGATGCAGCGAAAGGACTTTGACTATGTTTATTTTTTTGCTGATGATACATATTCAGGATGGCTTAGATATAATATCTATCCTCCGTATAAGGGGCAGAGGGATAAGCATTATGCAGATTACGGCATCAGTGAATATATGAGGCAGTACAATGAAAGCCTGAAACAAATGCAGAAGGCTATTTTCAATAAAAACAAGAAAAAAGAAACTATAGAAGATAAGCCTAAGACTAAAAGTGATAAATATAAAGAATTTATAGATGCTAACTTTGACAGGGAGAGAGATACACTTTGCCGTTATTTCAATGAGATGTATATCAGATGGAACATTGATGAGATAACAGAGGGTGATGATCAAATTGCTTATTATTGTCTTCATAAGAAGCCTAATGAAAAAATTATAATCATGTCAGGAGATATGGATCTTTCACAATTGCTTGCTGATGATATAGCAATATATAATCTCCATCTCAAGAAATTTATAACAAATAAGAACTTCAAGGATTATTTCGGATATCATTATGAGAATGTAATGGTAAAGAAAGTGCTTACAGGAGATGCTTCGGATAATATATCCAATATTAAAGGGCTTTCAGATGATGGGTTATATAATTTGATGCCTGAAATCAAGACGAGGAAGATTTCAATAGACGAAGTGAAGGAAAAAGCCAAAGCATTGATAGATGAACGTATTAAGGAAAAGAAAAAACCATTGAAACTTCATGAAAATATATTAAATGGTGTTGCAAATAAACCTTATAGCGGCGATTTCTATGAAATAAATCAAAAAATTATAGACTTAAAGCATCCATTGCTTTCGGCTGAAGCAAAGGAAACTATGGACAGCATGATGTATTCTCCTATGGATCCAGAAGGACGTTCCTATGGAAACCTCTACAAGATGATTCTTGAAGATAAGATAACGGAATGGATGGGTGATACGAAATTTGCAAGCTTCTTTAATTTGTTTAAAAGGCTTGAGATAAAAGAAAAGAAACGTTTCGAAGATTATCTAAAAAATCAAAAAAAATAATATATTTGACACAGATAATTGCACGGTGCAATTATTGATTTGTTTAACAATTTAATTTTTTTAACTGCAGATGGCAGAAATTGAAAAGAAAACTTTAGCGGAGGCAAATGCTGCGCTGAAGAAGGAGAGATTTGAATTCGTTTTCTCCATTAATGGAAATATCGTTTGTCAGCGTTATTTTCGTATTTTTGGCTTTAGGGAAGCATCATTTAATTCAATGGAGCTTGTTGATACTATTAAAAATATCGCAGGCATTATTAATGAGGACCTTGAGGCAAAGACACAGACTTATCTTGATTTGACAGCACCTCAGATTTTCGAGGATGAGTCTGAAATGAATGAGTGGCTTGGAAACCATGGACATGAGTTAAGAACTCCGGCATTTATCGCATTAAGAAAATCTGATGCTACATTTATTTGGAATGGCGAGAAGGTAAAACCATATGATAAACCATTCAATAAGCAGGAGTATATTGGCGGAGCCGAGGAAGTACCTTCGTATTTCACTTTTACCCTTTATGATAATGGGTGGGATTTGGACAAGCACAAGGAGGTAATTACCTATAGATGGGATGCCTCGGTTTATCCTCGCTTCGTGAGATTTAATGTAGACCTTTCGAATTCCAAGAATCCTTTTATGGACGAGGAAAAGAATGTATTCATGCCTTTTGAGGGTGCCTTGATAGATGCTATGAATAAGGGGCATAGAGACCTTGTTCCACAGATTGTACATGAGTTCTATGAATGTTGTGCAAGGGATAAGGATGAAGATACAAATTATACCAATGTAGTGGATTATGGAAATCCAAAAGGCTATGCTAGAAAGTATAGTTTAAATCTCTATAAGAGAAATCTTCAGTATGAAAATAGTTATCAGGATTATTTTCAGAAAAAGACAAAAGAATATTTTGGAAAGAAAAATTAAAAATAAATCCTTTTTGCACTTTTGAAGGGATAATACATGTTTATAAAGATAGAGGTTGTGCATCTGTTTGCTTTTATTCCTTTTAAAAGGAAATCTCAAAGAATATAAAGTTCTTTGAGATTTTTTTTGTATTTTTAGAAAAAAAATGATAACCGAGGGAATTAAATATGCGGGTTCTAAGAAAAAATTGATAAATGAAATCCTTGAGATAGTGAAGCCACTCTATACTGATAACAATAAAATAAAAATATTAGATGGTTTTTGTGGGACAACACGTGTTGCTCAATCTCTTGACCGTTTGAATTATAATGTAACTGCTAATGATGTATCTGAATGGTCAGAAGTATTTGGAAATTGTTATCTTTTGTCTACAAAACCAGATTCTTTTTATCAGCCAATGATTGATGAAATGAATTCACTTAAAGGTTATGATGGATGGTTTACAGAGTATTATGGTGGTTTAGATGAGATAGGAAAAAAGCCGTTTCGAAAACATAATACGCAAAAACTTGATGCTATTAGAGAAAAGATAGAGAAATATAATTTAGAATTTGTTGACAAATCAGTACTATTAACAAGCCTTATATTAGCTTTAGATAAAGTAGATAATACGATGGGGCATTATGCCTCATATTTGAAAGGGTGGAGTAAAAGATCATTTAATACTTTAGAGTTGAAAATGCCTTGCAGAAATATAAATCATGGGAACAATAGAGTAATAAAAGGTGATATTTTTGATGTGTTGGCTAATGACCGTTTTGACATATGCTATTTTGACCCCCCCTATGGCACAAACAATGAAAAAATGCCCTCATCTCGAATAAGATATAATTCATATTATCATATATGGAAAACTGTTATATTAAATGATCGGCCACAAGTGTTTGGAAAGGCTAATAGAAGAGAAGATACACATGATAAGGGTAATATATCTGTATTTGAGGATAAAAATTTGGCAAAGAGTGCAATAGAGAAATTAATCAAATTAGCGGAATCTGAATATATTTTGTTTTCCTATAATAATAGTGGTTATATTGAAAAAGAAGAAATGCTTGAAATTATAAGCAAATATAGAAAGATAAAGCTTCTTAAAGAAATACCATATTCTAAAAATGCAATGGCTTATTCGTTAACAACTAAAGAATGGATTAATAAAAAAGATCAGAAGCATGAGGAATATTTAATACTATGTCAGTAACTTAGAATTGGAATCTAATAGTAAACTATTACCCCCCCCCCTCAGATGGGGGGGGGGGGGTCTTAATGTTAAAAACAACATAGTGTCAATTTTCTATGACTATTTTTTTATGATAATCTTTTCCCCAAACATTAATATTGTAGCCAATTACTGAAAGTCCATCACTATTTGTAAGAAATGTTTCATCTTTGATTATAGGGTTCATCTCGCCATATCTTTTTTCATTAATGTATGCAAGAACACAAACAAGTGAATCACATGCATCGAAGTTTTCCTTCTTTAATTCTCCTTTCTTATTATATATCCAATTTATAGACGGATATTTTTCACATACAAGATTCATCATTACAGTTTTCTTGTCACAATCAAAAGGATAGGAACCGAATAATGTAAGATGATTTTCTTTAATAGCCTTTTTAATATGAGAGAGGGGATATTCCTCTCCCTTTTTATTATATTTACGGATAGAAAGAAGTTCAGGAAATGATTTCATACGGGCATCAAAACTTGAAATATATGATGGGACAATATGAAGAACCCTATAAACTGCTTCAGAAAGAAGCCCATTGAACTGAAGGAGTTGTGAAACTGTTACAGCATTAGAATTTCCTGTAGCAAAAGTAAGCGGAGATTCAATGATGCATTCAGTTATCTTCATATCTTTGATATTTTCGAGGAATTCTTTTTCAAATATTTCTTTACGTAAGATCAAAGCCTCAATTCCTTTGATATTTTTATCTATTTTAGGAACCACATGAGTTATTTTGATAATTTCAGGCTCATTTCTGCCATCGTCAAACACTATGGACGCCCCAATGCAGGCCGTACTAATATCTAAACCTAATATAAGGCTTGGATATTTTTTTTCTATAATAGGATTATTTAATGTATTTTTTATAGTTTTGCTCATTTTAAAATTAAATCTCTGCTATTATAAAAATAAATTATGCTAAATAAAAAATAAAGAGAAAATAATTATATATTTCTCTAAAATAGAAGAAGCATGGAAATTGACAAAAAATTAGAAAGAGATATAACAGAATATTGCAAAGTGAATGGGCTAAATAAAAAGGAATTTGTTAATCAATTACTAAGGAAAGCCTTTACGGTTGAAAAATATGGTGAGAAGCCATTTTATGTGACAGGGAATAAAGAAAAAGTGGTGAATGATAATAAGACCGAGAAAAAAAAGATTGAGGAAATTAAGCCAATTATAGTGAAAGAGGAAAATGAGCCCAAGTTAGAAATAATAAAAGATAAAATTAATAGAGATAATAAAAAAAATTGTATGTTTAAAACAGAAGAGATGGAAAATGAAGAGAATAGGAAAAATAATCCATCAATAAAGAAGAATAAGCGAGTACTTGTTTGAAAATATGAAGAAAAAATTAGAAATAGGGCAAGAATCAAAAGTTTCCATTAAGTGGAAAGTATTGCCAATAGACTATAGTCATGAGACAGAGGCTAATATTGCTGTAAAGTTTGCAAACAAATATGGTATTCCAAAGGAAAACGTGAAAGTGGAGCCTGTATTTGTTAATGCTAAGAAAAATGGTGAAGAGGCTGAACTTACGAATGAGGCAATACATAATATTCAAGACCCTAAGTTTCAGCAGGAACTTTTCAAGGAGTTTATTAAGGAACGGAAGATAGAAAATGTGGATTTTGATAAGATTATTGAAATTGACAATCTAATAAATTCAAATATTAATTATGAACTGTATGAAAAGAATAAAAAATACAGTATAAAGTGGATGAAATGGTCCAACTTCATGTCATACGGACCTGATAATTATATTGATTTTACAAATTTTAAGGGACTGATCCACCTTTCATCAATACCGGCCAACCAAGGGGGGAAAACTACATTCTGTCTGGATCTTTTAAGATTTTTGCTTTTTGGAAAGGTGACATCAAGAGAGAATGGATGGACATTGGATAAGGCATTCAACAAATATCTTCCTGAAGCCACAGAAATGATTGTGGAGGGATGCCTTGTGATAGATTCTGTGGAATATGTAATTAGACGAACATTGGCGAGAGTAGCTTTAAAGAAAAGAACTGAAAAAAGCAAGATAACTCAGAAGATTGAATACTATAAGGTAGTTAATGGAGAATACATTGAGCTTGCTGATTCGGAAAACCAAGAGGGGGCTACAAATACAGAAACAAATCAGATAATCAAAGAGTCATTGGGAAATGAAAGAGATTTTGATTTAATGATTTGCGTCAGCTCAGACAATCTTAAGGAATTGATTTCATTGAAGGATACTGATAGGGGAAGACTTATTTCAAGATGGATAGGATTACTGCCGTTGGAGGAGAAGGATAAGTTGGCGAGGGATACTTTTAATAAGTCAGTATTTCCAAAATTAATGCTCAACCGATATAATAAAGAGGAGCTCAAGCCTGAGATTGAACAGTTTAAGCAAGAAATTTCCCAATATAATGAAAGGATAAAGACTGACAATAAGAAAATTGAGGATTCTTCAAAGAAAATAGAGGAATACAAGCAATTGAGGGATACACTGCTTCAGTCAAAGCAACAGATAGATGAAAATCTCTTAAAGAATGATGTAACTACTCTTGAGAAGAAGCGTGATGAGGTTGTTGAGGAAGGTAAAAGAAAAAGAGCGGAGAGGAAGATAAATGCTGATGCACTGAAAGAAATTGGAGAAATTGTCTTTGATGAAAATCATTATAGTGATTTAATTGATAAAGATAAGAGCCTTTCAATTGAAATAAACAACATTAAAAATGAATGTAGAAGGCTGCAATCGGAGATTGATGCATTGGAAAAAGGAGAATATTGTCCTACATGTGGTGCAAAATTAAAGAATGTTGATAATACATTAGCAATAAATTCAAAAAAGGAACTCCTTAATAAAAAAATAGAAGAAGGAAAAAGTGTAAGAGAAGTTCTTGATAAGACAGTAGCAGAAATCAATGGAATGAAGGAGACAAGGGAGAAATTCAATAGGAAGAATCAAATCGAACTCATTATGGCTAAGAATGATGTAGACCTTGAAAACCTTACTTCATCATATAAAGATATCGTTAGACTGTTACAAGATATTGAGGCAAATAAGGTAGCTATTGTAAATAATAATAAGATAGACGCATCATTGAATACAAATGCTGTGAATATCAAGACAGAGGAAGAAATCTTAAGGAGATTAAACGAGGATGTGACAGAATGTCAGTATAATATAAAGTCCAATGAAAAAACAATATCTGATTACGAGAAAATTATTGCGCAGATAGAGATTGAGGAAAAGTTGGTACGAAATTGGAAAGTATATGTGGAGATGGTGGGAAAGAACGGCATCGGAAAGATGCTATTGAGAAATGTTCTTCCTCTTATCAATGGCAAATTAAAACATCTTCTTTCTGATGTATGTGATTTTGATGTGGAGATTGTAATAGATGATCATAATGATGTTGCTTTTCATATTATTCATGATGGTGTGGTTTCTAATTTAGGCTCTGGTTCAGGATTTGAACAGACTGTAGCTTCATTGGCATTGAGAACTGTTCTTTCGGAGATTTCATCATTCAGCAAACCTTCATTTGTGGTCTTTGACGAGATACTTGGTGGTGTAGCAGATGAAAATTATGATAATGTGAAGATTCTTTATGATAAAATCCTTGAGGATTATGATTTCATTTTCCAAATAACACATCTTAAGGCAATAAGCGATTGGGCAGACCAAAGCCTTGTAGTTAAGAAGATAGGAAATATATCAAAAATTGAATTTGCCTAAAAATAAGATAAATGTTTAACAGTTAATTTTTAATGGTAAAAAATGAAGGCGTATTTGATATTGATGATACCGCAAGACAATATTTTGAACTTTTAAAGAGATGCAAGCCTCTTTCTAAGGAAGAGGAGCATAGCCTCCTTAGAGAATATAGATATAATAATAATATTGAGGCAAGGAATAAATTGATAATGGCTAACTTGAAGTTTGCTTGTAGTATTGCTTCTTCATATAGGGGAAGAGGTGTGAGCTTAGGGGAGCTTATTTCGGAGGCAAATGACGGATTGATAGAATCTATAGATAAGTTTGATATTTCAAGGGATATAAAATTATACAGTTATTCAGTGTGGTGGATTAAGCAGAGGGTACAGGCTGCAATAGATAAGGTTAAAAGAATGCCTAAGTCGGAATTGCCGTCGGATAAAGATAATGACACACAGATGGAAAAGGATGATGACTTTAATAGTTTCTATATTGATAAGAATGAAACCATGGAACCTGAATTCATAGAAGAGGAAGAAAGGACTGAGGAGGAAAAAGATAGGAAAAAGTTTCTTAATGAAGTATTTAAGGTATTGAACCTCCGTGAAAAGGATATGGTGTTCATGTATTATGGAATGTATGGCAGAAAATATAAGCTTGACGACATAGGAAAAAAATACAAACTCACAAAAGAAAGGGTCAGGCAAATTATCGAAGGAGCCTTCAGAAAGACAAGATGCAGGGCGATGGTAATGGAAAATAAATATTTATAATTTTTTATATTAATTTTATGGCTAAAAAAAATACAGCAAAAAAGACGGAGACAGTTGAAACTCCTGTTGAGAATATTGTAAATAAAGAGACTGTTGAAACAACAGCGCAGACAGATACAGAGAAAATAGTTGAAGATACAAAGGAAGAGACTTCTGTTGAAAATACGACTTCTGAGACTATAGGGGAGACTAATGAGGTATCCGAAGAGGAGGTGAAGCCTGAGGCCGATACGGAATCAACTGAAGAAATCACCAAAAAAGTTGAAGAACTTATGGATGAGGAACCTACGGCTGATAATATTGATGAAAAGATTGCAGAAGCAGATAAGCTTCAGGAAAAAATTGAGGAAAATATTGAGAAGATTGAAAAACAGGTTGGTGATGAGAAGAAGACAGAGGTTTTCAATCCATACAAGTTTAGCAATTTTTGGAATGGAGTTTCTAACGGATGGAATGACTAATTATTAAAAAACATGAGATTTAATTTTTCCTATTATGATGAATGAGAACGAAATGACAAGGGAAATCCTTGACAAGGTAAGGAATATGTCAGTAAGAACTACCATAGAGGAGTTTGTATGTGAAAAAAGGAACATTCTTAATGAGGAAGAGGAAAAAGGTAGTAAGTCTATTCCTATTACCGATGATCCGAAGTTTGGACAGAATGTCCTTTCTAATCAGATAGATGATTTTAAACAGACTGTTCATGGTGGAGCTAAATTTGCAGGTGAAGACTCTAATGATAAGGATAAAAGTCCTTTGGTATATTTCCCTGATACAGGAAATCTTGTCTTTAGTGGCACAATACCAAGCCTTGCAGGGTTGAAGTTCCAATATAGTCTTAATGATGTGACAGGTGCTCCTTATATTTTCGTAGATGGGCTCGCATTGACAGAAGACACCATTACAACTCTCAATAAATTGTGTGGACATTATAAGAATTGGAGGGATTCTTGGTTTGCAGGAACTGATTTGCTTGAACAATTGAAGAAAGAAAATAAGTAGAGACTTTATTTTTGGAAACGATAGATGTGTTTACACTTGCACTGTTGTTCCCGTATTTTATTTGATATTATCTAAATAAACTCCTAAATGATACTTATTGTAGTTATTTTTTTACTACATTTGTATCTGATAACAGCAAGAACAAACTCTTTAATTTTAAATGGAACACTTCAAGTTTATTGATTTGTTTTGCGGCATTGGTGGATTTCATCAGGCAATGGCAGACCTTGGTGGGGAATGCGTGTATGCAAGTGATATTGATGCAGATTGCCGTAAAACTTACGAAAGAAATTATGGCATCAAGCCAGACGGTGATATAACGAAGGTTGACGCTGCGGACATTCCTGTACACGACGTGCTGTGCGGAGGATTCCCTTGTCAGGCATTCTCGAAGGCTGGGAAAAGATTAGGATTCGCAGACCCTACGAAAGGTACTCTATTCTTTGACATTATGAGAATTGCAAAATATCACAATCCGAAATATATGCTCCTTGAAAATGTTAGAAACCTCGCATCTCACGATGGCGGAAACACGTGGAGAGTAATTCACGATTCCATTGTAGAGGCAGGCTACAATATCATCGATGACCCTATTATCTTTAGTCCCCATTATCTCGGTGTTCCGCAACATCGAGAAAGAGTATTTATTATGTGCGTCCGCAGAGATATTGCTGACCTTCCGCCGTTCTACTTCAATCCGGAAAGAATGCCGAAGTGCTCAATTGATTCTATTCTTCAAAAAGATGAGGAAATTAAAGACCTAAAAAGGTAACAACTCAAGCCGGAAATGGTTGAGTGGATTGACAACTGGAACGAATTCTTACAGGGAATAAAATGTGATAAACTCCCTGGTTTCCCGGTATGGGCTGATTCCTTGTGTGCTTTAAAAGACAATCCGATGATTGGCGATTGGGATAATATGCCGAAATGGGAACAGAACTTTATCAAGAAGAACTGCGAACTGTGGGAACAGAACAAAGAGTTTATTAATCAATGGCTCATCAAAGCAAAGAAAAACCCGTTATTCTTTGGATCGAAGGCAAAGTTGGAATGGCAAGCAGGCGAGACGAAGCACCCAAACCTGTGGGAACATATTATGCAGATTCGCCCGTCTGGACTTCGAGTGAAACCATGCACCTATTTTCCCGCACTTGTGGCCATCACTCAAACTTCAATAGTTGGTAAGAAAAAGAGATATCTGACACCTCGCGAATGTGCAAGGCTTCAAAGTTTCCCAGATACCTTTATGTATGATGTCAAGAATGCTCAAGCGTACAAGCAATTTGGTAACAGTGTTAATGTTGAGTTGGTCAAATTGTTTGCAGAGTATATGTTTGGAAACAAGGAGATCCAACGGAAGTATTCCTACAATATCCAATTCGGGAAGGAAGATGACGTACCAGCACTATTTGATAACTTAGACGAATAACTCTTTCCATATAGATATGGTAATTAGAAAGGCATCGCTCAGGCAGTGCTTTTTGTTTAAGGACATTGGTGCAAACACGTCTATCATTCCCTAATTTTTTGATACAGAAGAAAGAATGGTGGGTGTTCTTGCCTTCATACTAAAGAAGAAAAAATCTCAGAGAAGAATTGACTTTTCTGAGATTTTTGCATTATTATACAAAAGTAAATATCCAAGTTAAGCCTGTATTACCAACGGTCTTAGATGCTGCAAATTCTTTTGCTGTACGTGTAGAACCATTAGGCAAATGATAACCTATAGGCAAAGAATCAATTGCAACTGCGATTTTGTCACCATAAGCAACTCTTGTAGTATATGAACTTTCATTTGTACCTTTATGCAATAAGTAAAATTCATTATTATTTATTAAGTAAAGAGAAAAATTGCATTTTAATGGCGTTGCCACGTTATCATAATAGCCTGAAGCATTATATACGAATTTAAGTTCTACAGTTGGGCAAGATTGCTCATCTACCGTAAGGGTTATTAAATTTCCTTCGGGTTCGTTTACACCGAAAGAAGGTTCTGAATTATCATTGAGGATATTATATATTTCTTGTATAAAATCATCCGTACAATCTACAAAATCAATTCGTTTGAGGTTATAACAGCCATAGAACATCTCAGTGCCAGAATTTATAAAAGTGTCTATACCTTTAAAAGTAATAGTTTCAAGACTTCTACAGTTTGTAAACATACTATCTAAATCACCACTAAATAAATCCGGCCCAAATATATATCCTAATATTACGTCATGTAATGATGTACAATCAGAAAATGCATAAGTGAAAGATGATGAACTATCCCTCTTTGAATTTGATATTGCAGTATCTTCTATTCTAACAATTTGCAATGATTCTGCATTACTGCAAAAATTATCAAATTGAGATATTGTACACCCTATGTTGGACCAATTGATTTCAGACAAGATTTGGCATGAAGCAAATAAAGAGGATGCATCTTGTCCTCCAAATGGAGTATTGGATGCAAATGCTTTTAGAGTGGAAGATATATGGCCAATTGCAGGCGTTTGCCGAAAACTAACGCCTCCAATGCCAAGCGCCGTTGTACATAAATCTGTAAAACCTGTTTGACTCTTCAGGATTTCATTAATTTTTGCCACAATATTATATACACTCGTATATAATGTAGTTGTGCCACTTCTTACCAAATTTGTTGCAATGGTTTTTTTACTATTATATGACATTTTAATACCACATTGCCATAAAGCATCTGCAAGATAATTAGCAATGGTTTCTGCCCTATAGACAGTTGCAGGCGTCTTTATTGTGCCGTTTAATGGGGTAACATTTTCTCGGCCAACCACATTAAAAGACCATCCGTAAGGAACATCGTTTTTCAGTATAGTTTTTATAATGTAATCACCATTACTATTTTCAGAAAAAGTTATTCCTGAACTATAACTAACATCGCCATTTCTTAATTTAAGGTTTAATAAAGTTAATCCGTTATAAGCAGAAGTATAATCATTAAGAATAAAACGGTATGCATTGCCATAACTGTATCCTATATTTTTTTTAGAAACGATTTGTTTTCCATCCGTAATATTGGAAGTATCAATTGAGACTTCACCATTAAGGGAATTATATTTTACCATTTGAAAAATATTTTCAGGTAGGTTACCGAAATTTTCTCCTCTATTTGCTATAAGCCACTCTTTATAGGCACAACTTGTATCCACATTTTCGGGCAGGTTTCCTTTCCATAATATTTGATCCCATCTTACGTCTTCAGTAAAACGTGGTAAAGAATTACCAAAGAGGGTATTGCTTTCAGCCACATACCCGGTCTTAGTAAATTCATATTTCCAATATGCGGGGTCTTTCATTATGTCTGCCGAATAGTAACCTAAACTATTAGTTTTTGCAACTGTTGTTGCAGTTGATGCTGATTCTGCTCCATAATATATAGTAAAGGTAACACCTGATAATGCTGCTGCTGTTGATGCATCATAGCAAATGCCTTGTATAGTTACAGATTCATCAGTGACTCCTGTATTATATGAATAATAAGTATTCACCTGAGATAAGCCTGAAATTGGGGTTTTTGATAGTGTTGCCAATTTATTAGTTATGGTAACATAGCCTCCCTTTGTTACAGTATATTGGGAAGGGAGGTCTGATGGAGGTATGGAAGTACTTCCGGTTATAGTTCGGGTGTAAGAAATATGTGCTAAACCAGAAGTATCAGTCATCACAGAATTGGTTTCCACTGTCATTCCGAAAAAAGACACATTAGCATTTTTGATAGGCTCACCTATTTGATTTTTTACCCATACATAGTAACTAAAATTATATTGAGAAGATAAATCTAAAGATGACTGATACATATGGATAAAATATGTTGAAGGACTGGACCCGGTAGTTCCATTCGCTGTAGTAGAACCTGTCCATATATGACCTGAGATGGTTTTGCTTGCAGTAACAGTTGCTGAAGCAGTATTTGCTGTGAAAGTAGCAATACCTGAACTATTTGTAATCACACTTGAATTGTTGCATGAGATAGTTGCTCCAGATACTGTCGTTCTTAAAGATGAGCCTTGGCAAGCAATTACTTTGTAGTTATACCTTGTATTTACTATGGAAGCCATATATTTTACAGTAGGAGCAATACCTGTCCCGTCAGATTCAAGATAAGTAAATAGGGTTAAATTATATACTGCTAATTTCCCTTTTGTTGTAATATCCTGAATTGTATATTCTGTAGGATATTTTTTTTGGCTATCCGAAGAGTAATAAACAGATGCCGTACCGGTACTGTCAGTAGTTCCAATTTGTGCGGTATTGTAATCAGATGAAGGATTTGATACATCGCCCCCATTAATAGTGCCCATTTTTGTTGCTGTAAATTGCATTTTATGGTTAACACATACATCTCCGTTTTGGTCTGTAACTTTTACTGAATATTTTATTCTCATATGTTTGTATATTTCAATTTGTTGTAGATATAAATAGTTCCGAAAAAGCATAGAAGATTATGGAAATCAACTAAAGTTTTTCATTCTTTTCCTGCTTCAACCTGTCACTACTTTTTAGGTGGCACTCCGTGCCACGATCATCCATAGTTGGACAGTCCGCAGGCGTGAATTCGGGCGAACTCAGCCCTATTATATTTCTTAAACCCTTGCTATGAAGTCAGCCTGCTCCCTGCTTGGATATATGCGTATCTTGATTGCCCTAAGTATGTTAGAAAGTTTAAAAGTCCTTTATATTTATAAATATAATTTGTATCTGTAAAAAGGTAGCAAAGTTATGAAAAAAACTAAACATGTTTTCAACACTTTGCTGCCAAATGAGTCAATGTTTATAATACTTAGGGAGATAGATAAAAGGTAAAAAATGTTATTTGGAATGTTTTTGAACAGATAAAAACTATTTATAAAAAAAACGATGAAAAATTATACACATTTTGCCATTTATAAACCAGAGAACAAGATAATTCTCGGATGGGCTTATAAAGGGATTTCTCCTGAAGAGTTGAGACAATATAAGAATGAGTATTTTTATAATGATTTGATTGGAAACGGGTTCAATTCTAAGGACGTTGCAATATGGAGTAGGGGAAAATGTCTGCGTAGTGGGCTTAATCCTGATGATGGCAGTTCATGGAGCTGTGGGATGGATAAACATGAAGAAGGTGAATTGAATGAAGGACTGCTCAATGAAGTCTTCGCCTCAAGCATTTTGAACAATTTAGTACGGCAGCATGGAGGAGTGGGTAAAGTAAATAGTAGGGGAAGTGATGAAAATGGAAAAGCAGCAATAATGCCAATAGATTCATTATCGGACAATGATATTAGAAATTGTGTATTTCGTGTAGGCAATAATTTCTATAGATTTTCTCAAGATGGAAGATTCGATAAATTTGATGGTAATGCAAAATATGGGGCTTCAAATTTTTATATTTATTTCAAGGACGGCTCAATATTATATATCCCTCAAAATATTTTGAATTCTGTTGCGCAGGCAAGAAATGATAAGGAGCAGTTTAGGCGTAATAGAAATGATGCCTATCAGCCAATGACGCAAGCAGGAGTGGCTTCAGGCTCAGGAATACGTAATGGGGTTAAGGATAGTGGGGATTATGGGAGATTTTGGCAAAATGCTGCAAATAGAAATCCATATGATGTGCAGGCGCAGCAAAGATTAAATATGCGTCAAAACATGATAAGTAATGCTAAAAACCATGGAGAAATTAATACATGGAACCGTGATGTAAATGGAAGGAATGCAGGATTTGCCAATATTCATGAGGGGATGCTTGATGAGAGTGTGATGAGAGCAAGATTGAAGGAATGCATTACAGAAGCTATGGACGAGATATTCAACAAACAGGCTTGAATAAGAAGATAATAAGACATCAACAATGGGCATTATAGGACGACTATAGTGCCTTTTTTATGTCTAAATCTATGGAGGGGGGGGGGGATAAGTATAGTTTTTTAATTTCGCGCCATTATATTTATAGAAGATAAATAATAAACATGCAGTTTATAACAGAAAATATTTATGGGAAAAATTTTGAAAAATAACATGGTCTTAGACAAATATCTTTTATAATGGAAAAAGACGAAAGAAGATTTAATGTCAACATACACTCCGACGAGAAGGGGAAGGTGATTGACAAGGAAAAGCTTAGGCTTGGCGAGATTTCGGTGAATACCAACCCCGACGAGCCGTTCATAGCGTTCAGGGCGTCGGGCGATTCCGAGGACAAGATGGTCACCACCGTTATGGGGGCGAGATTCACAACGGATGCGCTTGGCGAGCCTACTGTGGAGAAAGGCATCCTTATTATTCCAATACCTAAAGGGGTACAGGGTTCACAAGGTTTGAGTGGAGCACAAGGAGATATGGGCATTCGTGGAGCTCAAGGATTTCAAGGGGAACAAGGCGATCCTGGACGAAAAGGGAACCAAGGTTTTCAAGGAAGCCAAGGTATGGATGGAGACACAGGTCTTAACGGCTTCCAAGGTGCTCAAGGCGGTACAGGCGTAGCAGGTACAAAGGGCAACCGTGGTACTCAGGGACCTCAGGGCAGCAACGGAGACACAGGTCTTAACGGCTTCCAAGGAC
>ERZ808278.453-NODE-453-length-26904-cov-3.993221_pt1 | contig 26904 bp, 17 predicted proteins | sample MGYA00521239_ERZ808278 | MGnify/ENA primary metagenome ERZ808278 (study PRJEB31516, sample SAMN03275600) | gut metagenome | biome: mammalia-associated habitat; material: feces | host: Papio cynocephalus | place: Kenya | collected 2012-07-17 ... | reverse complement strand
GAAACACGCAATATGCTTTTGCCCTACCTTGAACATCATTATAGAACAGTAACAAGGGTTGTATTGAAACACTGATTGGTATCCTTCTCTGTCCATTGTGATACCATAGAACAGTAACAAGGGTTGTATTGAAACGGTTCGTGGGAACTGTCCATGGCATATTGAAAGCCATAGAACAGTAACAAGGGTTGTATTGAAACTCCCAATTGTTCGTTGCTTCTCTATTTTTTAGAAGAATAGAACAGTAACAAGGGTTGTATTGAAACTGAAGTTGAAGGCTTGACCTTTGTAAAAATCACGTATAGAACAGTAACAAGGGTTGTATTGAAACTTTTATACATACCTAATATTTGATTCTGATTTTCTATAGAACAGTAACAAGGGTTGTATTGAAACCAGCGTTCGCATTCGTTTATTATTGCTTTGTTTAACATAGAACAGTAACAAGGGTTGTATTGAAACTTATCTCCATATTCCGTCGGTGTGGAATAAATCCATATAGAACAGTAACAAGGGTTGTATTGAAACACAACATCTTGATTAAAGTCGAACGTTTGATTAATGATAGAACAGTAACAAGGGTTGTATTGAAACAGGGGATGTAGCCAGTAATGGCAATCAGCTAATATAATAGAATAGTAACAAGAGTTGTATTGAAACATTAACTGATATCATTCAGGGCCTACATTCCCATTTATAGAACAGTAACAGAATTCACCAACTCAGATACCCCTACCACGTGCCGCTTCTTTCCGTCATACAATTCCAAAACCATAGTAGTTAATGACAAAAGAAAGATCACAATGAGCAGGAGTACGAGCAGCACATACAAAAGAAATCATAATTGAAACTGTCTCTGAGAGTTCCCCGTTGCAGAAGCTTTTGGCAGCCAGTTCATAAAACAGGTCATAAAGGTGTTTTGTGAATCCAATGTTCCAATACAAAAACTATAAAATCTATCTTGTCCATGGGAAAACCGATATGAGAAAAGGCATAGGATTATCCAAGATATAAGAGACAAATGTCAACAATAAGAATGACAAAGCTGAAGAAAACTACAAACAGAAGTTGTTTTCCAAATGCGACTATATAATTATGCATTGCCAAAACCCAACTTTGGATATATTTGATATATATATGCGGCAATACATTAATTTCCCGCAGCACTTATTACTGAACTGAAAGAACCTGCTTACAACGTCCAAGTTTGACTCTCATTAGCTGATAGCATAAGGGGCTTTTTTCTATCGAGAAGGTCTCGAAGATAGCTTTCCTATAGAGTAAAAAATACCCCATGATTGAAGAATCGCTCATGGGGCATTGTACATTACATGTTACGGTTCGATGGAAACCACTTATTTATAATAGTTTCAAAACATAACTGTTATTCTAATATCTAACATCATACCACAAAAGGAGAAATATTACAAATACAGAACAAAATTTTTCATATTAAAAATAAGTGATTGACAACTAAATCTTACTTTGGTACTATAATAACATAAATAACCAAATGGAGGTAACAAATGTCACATAACATGATCTATCAGATAGACGTGAAAGTGTATATTCTAAAAACGATCACCTATCATGATATGCAGCAGCAGATTACGCAATACGTTGACCAAGTGATGGCAAAAAAGGAAGAACTCCTAATACTACATAATACAAATTGCTTTAAATATTATTGTTTTTCCGGATTCAAAACCATTCAGAGAGAAGGTATTTACCACGAAGGAAGTTTAAATAGCTTCTCGGTTCGCTGTTTAGATAAGAAATTTGCCGAATACCTTGTCTGCGAACTTGCCAACCATACCAGTCTTACGATGAAAGGATTATCCTGTCAGACAAAAATAGTTAAGACAGGACGAATTCAAAAATTATATCTGATAACACCAGCAGTTCTGAAATTTGAAGATGGCTACTGGAGAAAAAACCATTCCTTAGAAGAATTTCAAAAGAGAATCATTTCCAATACACTAAGAAAATACGAAGAGTATACACAAGAAGAAATAGAACAGCCCGTAAAACTCTTTACGAATTTTCGTCTGTTAAATAAAGTTCCCATTAAAACAAGATATAAAAATATTCATTTACTAGGAGATAAGTTTGAGCTTATCATAGCGGAAGATGAAGTCTCCCAAAAACTTGCCCAGTTTCTTTTAGGGACAGGCGCGTGTGAGCTTAACAGCAGGGGGTTTGGATTTCTGAACTACAAATCCGTGTAAAAGAAAGGAGGAGGAGTATGCTTACAACCTGTATCGAGATCTTTAAAAAGACCGATATGTTAAAACAAGTGCTGGATACCTATATTCCAGCCGACGGCGATTACCTGATTATGCAGTATGCGGATGGTGACTTTCAGCTAAAAGAACACATAACAGTCAAGATGGATAAAAAGAGCCGTATTTTGAATATCTCACCGAGCGAAAAGAGGCAGATTGCAGAATGGGATTACTATTGTAAACTGTTAGAGATGAATAAACCGATTGATCCCAAGAAAGTAATTCATTCCAATAATTACTTGTCATTTTGGATTAAGAAAGAAAGTTTAGAAAACGGAAAACTGACGCAGGAAGTGATAGACAGGTACTATGCAATTCTGGCAAATCCAGTGCAAAAATACAAGAATGCAAAAGATCGCCAACTATACGAACATGCGGAAGAAAAGCTTGGAGCCGTGAATCAGGAGGCTCTGGAACAGATAAAAAACTGGATAAAGGAAAACATTAGACAGTTACCTATTGAGGTGACAGGAAAAGATTATCTGAAGATTTTTTTCCTTATGCCAGATACGGATGTGAAAGGGGAAGGCGAACGCTATTTCATTCCCAATTTATTTAACAAAAATGATTATAACGTTGCGATTGGCGAAACCATTTATGGCGTTCCCAATAACAATATGCAGATGAATGCCAAGAAGCCTTTCCTAGAGGGGAAGGACCGATTGTATAAAGTACCAATGTAGCAAAGTTCTGAGGAGGCACTAGAGAAGAAGCTGTTTTTTGATTACCTTATGAACTGCGCAGCAAGTGGAAGAAATAATGTGTATCTGTATAGTGAGCAGGAAGAAGAATACAAGATTCGCTCCTTTTCCAATAAAGAACTGCCTAATATTACAAATGGTCATGGCATTTATCTGAGAGTCAGAAAAGATACCAACGAAGCGGCAATTGAGCAGATGGATCGCATTACGAACTATCGGCAGAAGCTTGCCAAGCCATTCATCGTTAGGAATGTAACAGGAGTGAGTACGGAGAAGTTAAAGTATCCATTATATGCAAAATATACGAATCTAAAAGAAGTGAGCGAAATGATAGATACCATTTACTTCTCAAAATATCTTGGCAATCAGTATTTTACAGAACCGAAGGACATAGCTGGTTTGACAGGAAAACGGAAAATGTTACTGCTGCTAGGAAGAAATGCACTATTTAACTGGTTTTACAAAGGAAATGAAAAGACGATTCGTAGTCTATGGGACAGATTGTCCTGGCAGTTAATCCAGGCGTCTGTGGAAGAGGAAAACATGATAGCCGTAAACCATCAGTTTAATGTATGGATTGGGGTAAAAGAATATTTTGAAGGAGGAAATGGGAAAATGGCAGATATTATGATAGCCGTGAGAGAATCCATTCGGAGCAAAATCAATGCAGAATCGGAATTATACCAAAGTATAGAACGTGATGAGGAATACTATTATGCAGCAGGACAGCTCGTTGCATTTTTCCTTTCTAGAAGCCGCACCAAGAAAAGAAATCATTCCAGCTTTAATGCGTTTTTGAATTATAAGAATGATAAACTGCTAAAAGAAAAACTAGAGATTCTATTTAAAAAATATAATTATGATATTGAAGCAAAGTCAAAAAGATTTAATCATCTCTATAATATGGTGTTATCCTATCAGCCAGAAGGAGCGGTTTTGAAAAATTATATGACAGCGGGATACATTTCCTACAATTTGATTTATGAGAAGGGAGATAAAAAGGATGAATAAGAGAGTATATGGAGTATTAGGAGTATCAGCAATTATGGCAAATTGGAACGCGGATTTTTCAGGATTCCCTAAAACAACTTCCGATGGTTCCATCTTTGGAAGTGATAAGGCACTGAAATATCCAATTAAGAAAATGTGGGAAAATGCAGGGGAAAAGGTACTATACATAAAATCTATGAAGTTATCACCAGATAAAGAAGGAACTTCGCTAAACCCAAGATCCTTAAAAGAACGTTATGAACAGATCTTTCACGTAGAGGACTTGTCAAAATGTAAAGACAGCAAAGAGGTACTCACTAATTTATTCCAGGCAATCGACGTGAAGAACTTTGGTGCGACATTTGCAGAATCCAAGAATAATATATCCATCACAGGTGCGGTGCAGATTGGACAGGGATTTAATCAATATGAAGATAGTACCGTAGAAGAGCAGCAGATTCTGTCTCCATTTCGTGATGGTTCTAAAGATGCAAAAAAAGATGAGGAAGCAAAGAATTCTACCCTGGGAACTAAAATTGTGAGCAAAGAAGCTCATTACGTGTATCCATTTTCCATTAATCCCTTAGCTTATAAGGAGCCAGTCGAGCTTGGAGTTACTGAAGGCTATACGGAAGATGATTATAACAAGTTTAAAGAAGCAGCAAAATGTGCAGTTACTTCCTATGCAACCAATGCAAAATCAGGATGTGAAAATGAACTTGCGATATTTATCGAGACAGACCCACAACTGTACCTGCCTAATCTGTCTGAATATGTAACCTTCCAGAAGGATGAGAAGAATATCTTTACATTGGAATTTTCGGACTTATTAGAGGAGGTAAGGGAACGTGTGCATTCCGTAGAGATTTATTATAATCCTTATACAACTCAAGTTAAGCATCAGATAAAGGGAGCGAAAATGTTCAATATCTTTACAAACAAAGAGGTGTAGTGGATGGATATTCTGAAAATGACCTTAAGTGGAAGGACTGCTTTTTTTAAAAAGCCAGAGGTGAATTCCTATGTGTACTTTACCTATGGATGTGTCCATAAGGTGGCTCTAATGGGGATATTCGGTGCAATTCTTGGTTTGAATGGATATGGTCAGAAGCGAAAGGCAGGCGAATATCCAGAATTCTATGAGAAATTAATGAATATTAAGGTTGCAGTGAAATGCAATGCTACAGATGCATACATTCCAAAGAAAATCCAGATATTTAACAATACCGTCGGATATGCATCCAAGGAGCAGGGGGGAACTCTTAATGTGAAAGAGCAATGGCTGGAGATGCCAAGCTGGAATATCTATGTGCTGGTAAATGACAAAGCGTCTCAATGTCTGGCAGAACAGCTCCTTAATTTCTGTTGCACTTATATTCCGTATCTTGGTAAAAATGACCATCCGGCAGATATAACAGGAGTAAAACTATATCAGGATGTGAAACCGGAAGGTAAGTATTGCAAAATTGACTCCATAATGGAGAAGAAGAAAGCAAAATTTTATACCTTTGATGACTTTGCAGAAGCTATGGAAGAAGAGGAAGACTTGGATTCTCTAGAGGATACTGCCTATGTTTACCGTTATGAAGAAGCTTTACCAGTAAGACTTAGCAAAGAACTGCAGATGTATGAGGAAGAAGAATTCGTTGCGACCAATCTCTGGGTAGAAAACTATCAGGATGACGTGTATCAGATAGAAGGAGATAGCATTGTGTTTTTTTAGGGAGGAGATATGAAGATTGAAGAATTGATTGGAACAGCACATCATTTTCTTGCACATCCAGAGGAAAGTATTGGTGAACATGTTGGAAAATGTGAGCATCATTATGAACGTATCCTAAGAGAAAAGGAGTTAACGCCGATTCTAAACAATCTTGTGAAGGTGTTCTGGGATCCTGAGACGGATTCCAGAACGGCATGTCATGTTCGGGAATTTATTAAGGAAACCATGAGATCTGTCATTTTGTTTCATGACATAGGAAAGGTGAACCCGCTTTTTCAAAAGAAACTGGGCAATCCAGAGTTTCAGAATAGCAGTCTTGAGAATCGGATTGGTTCGAACCATGCTATTGTATCTGCCATACTATATTTGGATTACTATCTAAAAAAATTGGATGAGTGGGAAGTTACCGTAGGGAGGCAGCAGAAGTACCGGCTAATTGTATTCATTTTTCTCAACAGCTATATTATCGCAAGACACCATACGGATCTGACCAGTTTTAAGGAGTATGTAGAAGCATTTTATCAGGATGGCGACAACGTGAATCGAATGGAAGAAATCAAGCAAGGGATTCTTCCTGCATCGCAGCTAAAATATTCGTTCTTAGAGAATAGGCGAATTGTAAAGCGGGCAAAACAGATTGACAGAATAAAATGGAAGGGAATCGAAGAATACCTAATGCTAGACATCTATCACAGGCTTATCTACTCTCTGCTCTTGGCATCGGATTATTATGCGACCACAGAACAGGTTTCTAACGTATATGTAGAAGGAACAGGTGTCCTTAACGATATCGAGAAGTATCGAGAACAATATGAGAAATCAAGCATTTACCAGAGCATTCGGAAATATGAAAAGGAACGGAAAGATAACATTACAGAACTGAATATGTTACGAAGTGAATTATTTCTAGATACGGAGGAAGAACTTAAGAAGCATATGGATAGAAGGCTTTTTTATCTGGAAGCACCTACAGGAACTGGAAAGAGTAATACCGCATTAAATCTGAGTTTTCGTCTACTGGAGCATGATACAACCCTTAAGAAATTGTTTTATATCTATCCATTCAACACGCTAGTGGAGCAGAACGAACAGATTATGGAGAGACATTTTGGCGATAAGAAAGAGTTATATGCACACATTCATGTAGTGAATTCCCAACATTCTCTGTTAAAAAAGAAAATGGAAGAGGAAAAGGATATCTGTTATGAGAAGCTGCTTTTAGATCGTCAATTCCTAAACTATCCTATTACGTTGTCAACCCATGTTACCTTATTTGATATTCTCTTTGGAGAACAGAAGGAATCAGCCTTTTCTTTTCATCAGCTGGCGAACAGTGTTATTGTACTGGATGAAATCCAAAGCTACCGCAATAGTATCTGGACTGAGATTATTACATTTTTGAACGCATTTGCAAAGTATCTGAATCTTAGAATTATCATTATGTCTGCAACACTGCCCGAACTTAACTGGTTATCCTTGTGTGAGGAAACACCAGTTACATTAGTGGAAGAGCATGATAAATACTATCAGAATCCGTTGCTTTTAAAGCGTTCTCGTATCCATTATGATCTTCTTGCCAAGAAGTGTTCTCTGGAACTGCTTTTAGAGAAAGTGCTGCAGGAGCTGAAGAAGAAAAAGAAGGTTCTAATTGAGTTTATTACGAAGAAATCAGCAGAAGCATTCTGGAATCTGTGTGAAGATTATCAGGAGGAAAGTGTGCGTATTATTACCGGAGATGACACGGTCGCTGACAGAAAAAGAATTCTTGATGAGCTTAAGAATTCTCCTGATGGTGAGGGATTCTTATTAATAGCAACTCAGGTGATTGAAGCAGGAGTAGACATTCGTAACATCCAGGCTGGCTTTAAGGATATCTCTATACTGGATTCGGACGAGCAGTTTATGGGGCGTGTGAATCGTTCTTGCAACAGGGAACGGATTGGTGAAGTGTATTTCTTTTCACTTGATGTCACTGGTAATGTTTATCGAAATGATGCCAGAACCCAGAGAGAGTTGACTTTGGAAGAACCTCTTATGCAGCAATGCTTGGAACAGAAGGATTTTAAGACATATTACCAGAAGGTAATGGAACAGATTCGTATTAATAATGAGTCTGCTGATGAACGGGAAAATGTACAGGTTTTCTTCGGTGAAACGGTTAAAGCTTTGGATATGCCAGCAATTGCAGAACGGATGAGGCTGATAAAAGAGAAGGATCGAAAAACAAGTGTATTCTTTAACCGAACTATTAGTCTTGAAAACGGCACATTATGTGGTGCAGAGGTCTGGCAGCGGTTTAAAGAAATCGTTTATGACGATTCGCTCGAATATGCAGAGCGTGAGATATTACTACAGGATATCAGAGTGAGCATGAATCATTTTATCTATGAGGTAAGCAGTCATGCAGTATTTCAGTATGATGAAAGGAACTGTGAGCAGGTAGGAACGCTATATTATATAGAAGATGGGGAATCCTTTTTTAAGAATGGACGATTTAATCGGGAACAGTTTGAATATGCAGGGCAAATGATTATCTAGGAGGAATTATGGTTACTGGAACGTTAATGAACTACTATTTTCACTGTAAGAGACAATGCTATCTGGCTGGGAATCGCTTGAATCTAGAAGATAATAGCGAACAGGTTAAGATAGGAAAAGCACTACATGAAGAAAAAGAAGCAAAACGTAAAAATACAGAGATCCAGATTGAAAATGTAAAGATAGACAGTTTAACCAAGGAATATATTGTAGAATACAAAAAATCCGATGCGGATGTAGAGGCTTGCCGTTGGCAAATGTTATTGTATCTGTCGGAGTTAAAGAAGAAGGGCATTATGAGAAAGGGAAAAATCGAGTTCTTTGAGAAGAAGACAGGCAGCAGTAAAACGGAATATGTGGAACTTACAGAAGAATTAGAAAAGGAACTTATGTTGCATATACAAAAGATTGAGGAACTGATTGGACAAGCAGATATGCCTGAGATTCTTAATAAGGCAAGCTGTAAGAAATGCGCATATTATGAGTATTGCTATATCTAAGGAGGCATGTAATGGGTAATACAAGATACATATTTTCTATGGGAACGTTGAGCCGGAAGGATAATTCGCTGTGTTTTCGTAAGGGCGGGAAAAATGTTTACATTCCAATTGAAAATACTAGGGAGATCTATTGTATGAATGAGGTTGAAATCAATTCGAAACTTTTGGATTTCCTTTCGCAGAATCACGTAGTGGTACATTTTTTTAACTATTATCAGGGGTATAGTGGAACGTTCTTTCCAAGAGACTTATATATGAGTGGTAGGTTGCTTGTGCAGCAGGTTAAGACCTATGAGCAAAGGCGTACTGTCATAGCAAAGGCTATTGTTGCGGGAATTGCAGGCAATATATATGAGGTTCTGTATCATTATTATAAGCATGATAAGAAGGAAGTGAAGCCAGTACTGGACTGGATACATGATGAGTTTCCGAATGAACTTGAAAATGCTTCTGATGTGAAGCAGATTATGGCGACAGAAGGTAATGTATGGGGCAGATTCTATGATTGTTTTTCATACATTTTGCCAGAAGATTTTGTAATGAACAAGAGAGTAAAACGTCCACCAGATAATCCAATTAATGCAATGATATCATTTGGTAATACGTTGCTGTATACGAAAACGATTGCTGTGATTTATCAGACCCATTTAGACCAGAGAATCAGTTTTTTGCATGAGCCGTCGGAGGGAAGGTTCTCACTAAGTCTGGATATGAGTGAAGCATTCAAGCCTGTCATTGTTTTCCGAACGATTTTTGATCTGGTGAATAACCGAAGGATACAGGTGGCAAAGCATTTTGATAAACAGGTTAATTATTGTCTGTTGAATGATGAGGGGCGAAAAATCTTTGTTGAGGCTTTTGAGGCTCGTCTGGAACAGGTGTTTCAACATCCTAAGCTTAAGCGAAAGGTGAGTTACCGAACAGCTATGAAGTTAGATTGCTATAAGCTGATTAAGTTTATTCTTGAGGAGAAGGAGTTTGTTCCTTTTTCGCTAAAGGATAATGTGTAGGTTGGGTTAGGCTGGGAAGGAGGCTGTATTGACTAAGAAGAATTTTAACTATAATTATGCATTTCTGTTTTATGATGCGAATGAGAAGCGAGTGCAGAAGATATTTAAAGTCTGTAAGAAATACTTATCGCACTATCAGTATTCGGTGTTCAGAGGACCGATTACGCCTTCTCAATTGATATTATTACGTCAGGAATTGAAGAGGGTAATGGATAAGAATGAAGATTTTGTATGTATTGTGAAGCTTATGAATAGTCAGGTATTTGATGAGGAAATATTAGGAAACCCTCATGATGCTACGGGGGAAGATTTGATTATTTAGCTGGATTTTTACCAGGCGACAAAAGTGTGGAAAGGTCTGGATGTGCTTTAAACACTAGGGTTTGGGTGATTTTGTTATGAGGAGTGATAAAATCGGGTGCGCCTGGTAAAATTTTCGGAAGGTATTGATTTTTCTGGGGTTCTGGGGTATGATTGTTTTGGAAAGGGCGAGTTTTCGCGGATAGAACAGTAACAAGAGTTGTATTGAAACGTATCTGTAGTGAAGTCGTTTTTCTGTTCTAGATTAAATAGAACAGTAACAAGAGTTGTATTGAAACACATTTATTGAGAATGGTATTGAATACATTGACAAATAGAACAGTAACAAGAGTTGTATTGAAACTCCCAAGGGAAAGACCCCATATACTATGGTATGTCAATAGAACAGTAACAAGAGTTGTATTGAAACACACCAGTGTTGCAAAACACCAGTGTTACAGTTCCAATAGAACAGTAACAAGAGTTGTATTGAAACTATATTTACCTCCTATTTATCATTTACTAATTTATAATAGAACAGTAACAAGAGTTGTATTGAAACTTTCTTTCCTGATATGTCTTCTATTTCTTTTATATTTATAGAACAGTAACAAGAGTTGTATTGAAACTTCGCCAGCCATAAAGCTGACACAGAACAAACTTTTGATAGAACAGTAACAAGAGTTGTATTGAAACTTGCAAAATTAAGGACAGGGTTTGGCAAGTAATAAATAGAACAGTAACAAGAGTTGTCTTGAAACTATTACATTTTTCATACAAAAAATAACTGCCAGACCTCGAAAGAATCCAGCAGCTCGTGTAAAATATCAGTATGCAAACATCTATATATTTCCAAAAAGATCATACAAAAAATGCAAGTGGATATCAATTGAAACTTCCGCTAAATATCGAAACAATTATTCCAAAAAATGATTCTGTGCGGTTACAAAGTCAGTTTGTGGTGGCAATGGTTTTGCCAGACCTATATTCTACATAGGAATAATAAATACAGATTTTTCTACACGCGCTATGGAACTTTATTGTAGACCAGCTAGTTAAAGTCAATGGTTAATAAAAATTGAAATCCATTCAATTATGGTTTTATGGTGGCATGAAGGATTTTAGCAGGTGTAAGGTACTGACTTAGAATCATTTTTTCCTTTCCTGATACAAAAGTTTTTGATAGAATTAGTGATGAGAGAATTAATAACAAAGACCTCAAATCCTGATTCTTTCAGGAGGCAGAAGAGCGGGAAGTGGTAGATTCTGGTGAAATTCAGAAATATACGAGATTTCATGGAGTGCAGCTCTTTTGCTTTTTTTATTGCAGAAATGGCAAGTGCAAGGAAATTCGAACTATTGTGAATAATTTTAAATCTCAGATTCTATATGGAGATTATGAAACTGTATCAAGTCTTGCAATTTACAGCTTTTACGCCCAGGCAATGTAAAATATAAATGGAATTTTAATAAAAAATTAATGATACGTCAGAAAGGAACAACCCTCATGAATCACATTTACTTTACAAGACACGGAGAAACCATCTGGAACGTCGAAAACAAAATCTGTGGAGCAACAGACATCGCCCTTACCGATTATGGTCATCAACAAGCAATTGCGCTAGGAAAACAAATCGCAGCAGATGGCTTGCAAATTGATCAAATCCTATATTCCCCTCTACAGCGCGCAAAAGAAACCGCAAGACACATCTCCGAAGAAACTGGCATCCCAATGCGAGAAGAGCCAAGACTAAAAGAACAGAACTTCGGAATCTACGAATCCACTCCACGAGACGGAGAAAAATTTCGTCTTGCAAAAATGAACTTTATCAACACATTCGAAGGCGGAGAATCCATGGCGCAAATGTTTCAGCGGATCTACAATTTGCTAGACGATCTCAAAACCCAGTCCGAAAACAAAACCTTCTTACTCGTTGCCCACAACGGCATTGCAAGAATTGTACAGTCCTACTTTACAGACATGAGCAACGAAGAATTTGCAATGTTTGGAATTCATAACTGTGAAATTCTTGAATATAAGTGGTGATTAACCGTTATTATGATATAGCTCTAAAAAGGAAGGAATTACCACGAAAAAACGCTCATTGTGTCGAAATACAATGCCGATAAAATTAACATCTGCTCATTGATTGATAGAAACAGAAAAAATGGTAGAAGGAGAGCGTTGTTAAAAAGAATATGGTAAAAAAGAAACAAAAAAGTATAAAAAATACGATCTTTCTTAGTTTAATGGTAGTCGGAATCGTGCCGTCAGTAGTATTTGCCTCAATTGCAGGGGGTGTGGTGATGTCTTCTATGTACAAAAGCGAAGTCAGTTCATTGAGACAGATTTCAAGTCTGATTACAGAAAATATGGAAAAGTGGGGAGACGAGAACATAATTTTTGTTGAGGATTTTGCATCATCGGAGATATTAGTGAGCAATGACATTGATATGATCCAGTCAGAGCTAAAAAACAAGCAGGCACAGAATAAATCTATTGAAAATATTATTTATGCAGATGTATCCGGTAATATTTTGGCGGATTCTTTTGGAACAAAAAATGAGAATATAGCAGGTGAATCTTATTTTAAGAATGTAAGGGTAGAATACACTTATGTAAGTGACAAGATTGGTGAAGATAAACAGGCATTCTTTATTTTTTCATCACCAGTAAAGAAAGATAATAAGACTGTCGGTTATATCCTATGTAAGGTAAAAGCAGATAGTATTGGCTCTGCTATTGGAAAGAACACTTTCTCTAACAAAGGTCAAGTAATTGTATATAATAATGCCGGTGAAATCATGTACCAAAATAATGAGAACAACGGCAAGAATATGAATTTACTTGATAGCAAAAGTGGATTTAGTACAATAGCTAAAAATGCATTGGAAGGAAACTTTAACAGTGTCAAATATTCAAATGGATCCGACCATGGAGTGGCTTCATATAACTATGTATCCTCATTAAACTGGGGCACTATCATTACAACTTCAAACAAGGATGTATATGCTGGGTTCAGAAACTTAATAGCAGTAGCTGTACCACTTAGTATAACTGTTATTATATTGACTGCTGTATTATCCGTTATTATTTTAAAGAAATTTCTCGGAATTATAAATCGTATCTTAGATTTTACCAAAGAAGTTGCAATTGGAAATCTTAACGTGGAGGCTAACATTGGTGATGCAGTTGAGATTGCTAGTATCAGTGATAATTTGAATGTGATGGTTGAAGGATTAAGAAAACTTGTTCTAAGTATTAGTCAAAATAGTGTAACTCTCATTCAATCAGCCAACGAATTAGGAGAACTTTCTTTAGTAGCAGAAGATAGCAGTCAAATTATTTCCAAATCAATGGCAGAGATATCAGCTGGTTCTGTTTCACAAGCAGAAGAGACGGAACACATTTTAAATGAAGTAAGAGATTTAGAAAAACAGCTGCAAGATCTTATGAAAAATGTTTCTCAGACAAACGAGGCATTAGTAAAATCAGAAACAGCTCTTAAAAAGGGAAGTAAAGAGACGAGAGAACTTCAGACTACATCACAGCAACAATTTGAACTTATTTCTAAAGCTGTTGTTGAAATTAACAATCTTGCAGAGTTTGTAGATAGTATCGATAGTATTATGGAAGCCATTGGCGATATTGCAAGCCAGACAAGCTTACTGGCATTAAATGCTTCGATTGAAGCGGCTAGAGCAGGTGAACATGGTAAAGGATTTGCTGTTGTAGCAGAGGAAGTTGGTAAATTAGCGAACGAATCACATAGTGCAACACAAAAGACTAGTGCTATCTTACAGAGTATAAAAGAAAAAGCGGAAGAAGCCAAAAAAATAATGAATTCTATTGATGCAGGAATGAAGCAACAAATCGAAACAGTAGATGGAACAATGAACATATTCCATGAAATCACTGATGTTGATACAACAATTGCTCAAAATGTGAAAACCGTAAGTGGGCTAATTGATTATATTAAATCATTTACAGACAGTTTACTTGTATTAATTGAGACAGTTTCTAGTGGAACAGAACAAAGTGTTGCGGTTGCAGAAGAAGTTACAGCAACGTCAAGTGAACAGTTAACAGTTGTTGAAAAATTAAAATCCTCAGGCGAAGGTATTTTGCAGATTGTAAATGAATTAAATGATAATATTGACAAGTTTAAAATAGAATAAGGAGGAGACAGTATGAAGAAGAAATTATTTAGTCTTGGTATCGCATGTGCTGTATCCGTATTAGCTCTCAGTGGTTGTAAATCTAAAAATGCTGCAAATGAGAATAATATTGTTAATATATCCATTCTCAATTCCAAAACAGAAATTAATGAAGTCTTAGAAGATGTGATGAATGATTTTATGCAGGAAAACAAGGATATCATCATCAAACTTGTTAAGTTTAGTAACACAGGAAATTATGCTGATAGGTTAACAGGACTCATTGCCGTAGATAATGCACCGACCTTATCATTAATGGATGTAGCTGATATAAAGAATTACAAGGATAACTTCTTATCATTATCCGATGAAAAGTGGGTAGATGAAGTAGTCGGTGGAATTAGTGACATCGCAAAAAATGATAAAGGGGAAGTTATTGCATTCCCATTGTCTACAGAAGGAACTGGAATTATTTATAATAAAAAAGTACTAAGCGATGCTGGGGTCAATCCAGATATTATAAAGACGATAAAAGATTTAGAAGATGCCTTTAAAAAAGTAAAAGCAAGTGGAAAAGATGCAATTATTATTGCCAATGAAGACTGGGCTTTAGCAAATCATTTCTTAGCAACAGCTTATGCAGCAGATATTGATGATTCAAGTGTTGATGCAACGGCTTATTTTGAAGGTCTTAAGAGTTCTTCAGATGCAATTCCAGCAAATAAGAAAATCAATGGTTTAATTGATGTCTTTGATATTATGAAAAAATATAATATTTATGCTGATAAACCATTTTTACCATCCTATGACACATGCTCTAAGCTGCTTGGCAGTGGAAAAGTAGGTTTTTGGTATGGTGGAAACTGGGCATCTGGTAATATATTAGCTAATAGTAATGGTAATAGTGAATTTGGATTCCTTCCAGTTCCGATGAGTAATAACGCTTCGGATAAAATGAATCGTTCCATTGCGATTGGTATTACAAAGTATTTTTCTATCAGCAGCAGTGCATCGGAAAAACAAATTGAAGCAGCTAAGAGATTCTTAGATTATTTAGTGTATCACAAGAACGGAAATAAGTTTTTAGTGGAAGACTGTGGTATGATTCCAGCGTTTTCTAATATGGAAATTCCAAAAACAGATCCATTGGTAAATGAAATTGTAAAATATAGAGAAGCGGATCAAACTATTGAATTAGTAAATGCGTATTTACCAAAAAATAATCAAAAAGAGCTTGGTGGTGCATTACGACAATATCTAAACAATGAAATTACAAGAGAACAATTGATACGGATTATTAAGAACTTCTGGAAGAATAGCTAGTGAGTCTTAATAACAGGAAGAAGAACGTGAGAAATTGCGTTCTTCTTTTTTTAAGAGAATTATACCACCACCATTTAGCAGCGCTGCCGAATCAGCTTCATGGATTAATTGGAACTCCTGCGGATGTATTTAGTTCATACGTTCATGGTTCATCATCTTCAGTTAATAACTCAATTGGAATCAAGTTGTGTTCAAAATTTTTAAACAAATAAATTATAATTTTTCACCATCCACCTTGCATTCTCAAAATATAAGAGTACAATAATAGTTAAATCAAACATACTAAGCGAAAGGATGAATTAAGATGAGATTTGCCGAAAGAATGAATCATGTTTCAAAATCTTTTATTCGTGAAATTTTGAAAGTGACAGACCGCCCAGAAGTTATTTCTTTTGCAGGAGGTTTGCCAAATCCAAAATTCTTCCCAAAGAAAGAGATTGCAGAGGCAACACAGAAAGTAATTGAAACCAATGGAGATAAAGCACTTCAATATAGCACAACCGAAGGATATGCGCCACTTAGAGAGTACATATATAATCGTTATTATAAAAATATTCCAAATGTAACACTAGATAACATTTTAATTACAAATGGTTCTCAACAAGCCTTAGACCTAATTAGTAAAGTATTTATAGAAGAAGGCGATTGTGTTCTAGTTGAGAAACCAGGATATCTAGGTGCAATTCAATGTTTCTCAGTTTTTATGCCAGAAATCAGACAAGTAGAGCTCTGTGAAGATGGAATCAACTTAGAAGAGTTAGAAGAAATGCTTACAAAATACAATCCAAAATTATTCTACTGTGTACCAAGTTTCCAAAATCCAACAGGTCTTACATACTCCGAAGAAAATCGTAAAAAACTTGCCGAAATCATGAAGAAGACGGATACGATCTTAATCGAAGACAATCCATATGGAGAATTGAGATTTGAAGGGAAAGACTGCTCCATAATTAAAACCTATCTTGGAGACCAGGCAATCAGCCTTGGTTCTTTTTCCAAAGTATTTACCCCAGGTATGAGACTTGGATGGCTTTGTTGCTCCAATGAGATCCTGGATAAAGTTATTACTTGTAAACAAGCCAGTGATTTACATACCAATATTTTCTCACAAGTTATTTTAGCGCAGTATCTAGAAGATAATGATATGGATGCACATATTCAAGAAATCAGAGATGCATATGGCATGCAAAAAGAGTGCATGGTAAATGCCATGAAAAAGTATTTCCCAGCAGAAGTGAAATTCACGAATCCTGAGGGGGGAATGTTCTTGTGGCTGACACTTCCAGAAGGTGTATCATCTCTTGATCTGCTAAGTGAAGCTGGTGAGAAGAATGTAGCTTTTGTACCAGGCAACCCATTCTATGTAAATGTAGATAAGATTAATACTTGTCGTTTAAATTATACGGCGTCGGAGCCAGAAGAGATCGAGGAAGGTATTAAGAGACTGGCGGAAGTGATTAAGCATAATTTATAGAGTTAGCCTGTATAGTTTTCATGAGGATGTCGCTTTTCATAGAAGGGATGTCCTCATTTTTCATTTCCTGCCATTCTCTTTTTAAGATTGCATATTGCATGGTGTTTTCGTAGAGCGTTGTTCCATCTGGGTTATTTACAAATGATACAAATTCCAGAAATAACCCTTCACGGCGCATACCAAGTTTCTCGCAGAGATGCTGGCTTGATAAGTTGTAATTTTCTGTATAAGCGTAAATTCGCCTTGCTCCTTTTTCAAAGAAGAGATAATCAAAGAATGCTTCGGCGGTCTCAAACGCATAGCCATTTCCTTGGTAGGATTCATTTAGCATCCAGCATGGGCTGAATGTATCGAGGGTGGTATCGTTTGGTTCGGGTGATTCTGGATAGGCATCGATTTCACCGATGACTTTGCCAGATTCTTTGAGGGTGATGGCAAAGTAGTTTACTGAATGATATGGTGATCGTTTTTAAGAATGATTTGACATATTGCAAAATGGATAGTATAGTTAGATGTAAAGAGGTACTACCGATAGACGGTTAGTCCATTTAATATTGTGTTAATAACCGCATAGTTTGGACGGCTACGGCGGTTTTTTTTTTGTTCTGTTACAGCCTATTGTATAACCTAGACCGAAAGCAGTTAAGCATAAGCTTAATACTGCTATTAGACCTTCTAATGTCATCATGGGCATCTCCTCCTATTATGTAAGATTTCCAACGTATCAGCGTGGAGTTCTATGTACTCTAAAAGTATCGTAATCGGAGGGAACTGTCCTCCGAGGAGGACTAACCGCCTACCGTAATGGTAGTACCTAAAACGATTATAACATTGAAACAGGAAATGCACAATTGCAAAAATGAGCAGGCATGTTGTTATAAATAGCATATTAAATCGTATTATCTAACACGAGATGACGATGTTAAGCGTGTACAAAGGATGTTTACGTTGTAATCTTCTACATAAGGGAAAATAGGTCTGTTACAGTTGTTTGAGTAGAGGATTGCAAGATGTTAGGGGAGAGGGATGAAAGTATAGTCTTAACATATTAGAGAAAACTCGTAATAATAATGTTAATAAAATAACAAGCGTATTTATGATAAACAATTATTGGGTGTAAACAAGTTGGGAAAATTGTTAAATGTGCAGGATATACGTGTGCAATTCCCAGGTGCATTTTATGGAGAATCTTTGCAAAGCCAATGCTGGTGGGAAGTTGATGGGAAAAAGTAAGAATGTTAAGGATATATCAATAGTCTGGGAAAATTTTAAGAAAAGCTTGAATTATAAGGGGTTTGTGGTATGATAGAGAATAGAAATGCCCTAAATACGTGGGTAGAACAGTAACATGAGATGTATTGAAACAGATATACCAACTTCACAATCCCTGATGATTTAGAGGTAGAACAGTAACATGAGATGTATTGAAACGATTATGGAATAAGTGTAACGTCAGAGAATGCAAGTAGAACAGTAACATGAGATGTATTGAAACATAGCTATTTTTGATGCTTCAAGATAGGATATGTGTAGAACAGTAACATGAGATGTATTGAAACATTATTGAGGCATATTATAAAACTGGAGTGGATGCGTAGAACAGTAACATGAGATGTATTGAAACCTAGGTAGCAAAGGAAACCTAAGTTTAAGTTTCCCTGTAGAACAGTAACATGAGATGTATTGAAACTTGCAGTCTCTAACTGTTCCGTTGTCTTATATGCCGGTAGAACAGTAACATGAGATGTATTGAAACTGCCTAGACTGTCCTGGGATGTCCTTATTGGGGTTGTAGAACAGTAACATGAGATGTATTGAAACTAGTGGTAAAATCTCAGGACAGATTAATGAGAAAGTAGAACAGTAACATGAGATGTATTGAAACGAATCAAATAAAACAAAGCAGATTTGCGCAAGAGTAGTAGAACAGTAACATGAGATGTATTGAAACAAATGCTGATTTAGATGAAATGCTAAATAGGCATGTAGAACAGTAACATGAGATGTATTGAAACAATTTGAATCATCCTGTTCCTCCTTCCATCCATAAGTAGAACAGTAACATGAGATGTATTGAAACCCTTTATAGAAGTTGCATTGCCTGCAAGCTGGCAGTAGAACAGTAACATGAGATGTATTGAAACAAGTTAATATATTTATACCAGGGGAGTGATTTAAAGTAGAACAGTAACATGAGATGTATTGAAACTAAGGAGCTTGATGAGATATGGACATTTGGTGTAATGTAGAACAGTAACATGAGATGTATTGAAACGGATGAACTCGGCGAAGAATTAGGCGTTACAGGAACGTAGAACAGTAACATGAGATGTATTGAAACATAGAAAAAATGAAATTTGAGCCGATTAGGCATGTAGTAGAACAGTAACATGAGATGTATTGAAACAGTCGTAAACAAATGAATACTTTTCGATTGGTTCGTAGAACAGTAACATGAGATGTATTGAAACCTTCCTTTTAATTAATATAATACCACCTTATATCGTAGAACAGTAACATGAGATGTATTGAAACGAAGTTAGGAAGAAACCTAATGACTGAAGATGAAATAGTAGAACAGTAACATGAGATGTATTGAAACAGGTTTGGAAACAATGCAAAGGATGCATTTTCCAGGTAGAACAGTAACATGAGATGTATTGAAACGAAAGGTGGAGTTGGAAAGACAACTACCACGTTAAAGTAGAACAGTAACATGAGATGTATTGAAACTTATAACCACTGCTTGCATTTGCAAAACCACCCATTGTAGAACAGTAACATGAGATGTATTGAAACAAAGATACTCTTAGAGGCTTTGAAAAGCTTCTAAAAGTAGAACAGTAACATGAGATGTATTGAAACTTGATAAAGCCGGGGGAAAGTCGGCTGGAATATGAAGTAGAACAGTAACATGAGATGTATTAAAACTATACCATGTTCATCATGATATTTTTATGCATTGGGTTGAACAAGTAACATAGTATACATTAAACTATGGTATTATATAAAGATTGCTTATATTTAATTATTATGCAATCACATAACTGTGAGACAAGCATAAACGCACAATTCAGAAAATTTAGGCATTATATCAAAAGAACACAGAGTACCCTTAAAAAGAAAATTTAATAATTAGATATAAAAAAAATACTAAGAAATGTTTAGCAAAGGAGCTTGAAGATGAGTAACATATTTATATGCTTTTTAAGCGAAATGCATTTACCAAAACCGAAAGGATTTCCTAATATATGCACAAAGGAAGATTTGAAGATTAATTATTATAAATCAGATAGTTCAGACAAGACCTATTGTGGTTTATTAACGGATGAGGCAGCAACGTATTATGTTATAGATTCGCTATATGAAAGAAAGGAATACATAGATAAGTTTATTATTATTTGTTCAGAACGTGTGAGAAATCCTATTTCTGAAATTATAGAGCAATGGAGACCGTTGCTAATCCAGCAAATTGGCTTAAAAGTAAAAAAGGATATTTCTGCATTGAACTATTATTTAGGAAGTGTAGATGAATTTATAAGTAACAGAAAATATTTGGGTTATGAAGAATGGTTAGAGAAGAAAGTTCAAATTGTGAACATAGTGGACGAACCAGAAGAAAATGATATTTACAATTGCATGACAGAAGTAGTTCAGAATATTAAGGACGGAGATACATTATATTTGGACGTAAATGGTGGCTATCGTGATGCCGTTACTATTCTAATTGGATTATGCAGGATGCTAAGGACAATTCACCCCTGTATTCAATATGGGAAAAATATTTACATCCCATTTACAATTAGAACTGAAGAAGATAAAAAGGTAATTAATAAGATAAAAAATCGAACATTCTTGTTTTCTATGTTTGATTTAATATCAGGTATAGATGAATTTGATAAAAGTGGAAGTGTACATAAACTTGAGGAATATTATAAACATAAGCAAAGCCCTGTTAAGCAGTTGCTTATCGCAATGAGACACGTTTCAGATAGTTTAAAACTTTGCTTTTCCAATGATATTTTAGTGGCTTTTGAAGAATTGAACCAAGCGTTCGAAATGTGGAATGAATCAGAGTACGAATCTGAAACAGAACTAGAGTCATTTCTTTTTAAATATGTAAAAACAAAATACGGAAAACTGATCCAAAATGAGGTAGCGAAAGATATCGAACTTATGGAATTGGTAGATTGGTGTGTAGATCATGATTTGATTCAGCCTGCTATTTGCTTACTTGTTGACAAATTACCTGACTATTTAGCAGAAAAGAAGATCCTTTATGTTGAAGATGAGAAAAAAGAAATGCTACAACAGTATTTTCATAAAAAAGATAAGTATAAGTCATATGATTATTACATTTTTACCGAATTAATTGAAAACATGTGTAATGGGAACCTTTATGGTAAGAATTTTAGCAAAGTTGTTATAAAGCTGTTTCAAGAAAAGACGCTATTTCAAAGCGATGAATTAGTGAAAACGTTTGAATTTTTAGAAGTTCTAAATCGAGATGAAAGTTTAAGAGATTACATTGAAGCTTCATTGCTGATATCGGAAAGCTATTCTAAACTTAAAACAGGGCAAAAGTATGATGCAGTTAATAGTAATAAAGATATTGTTTGGAAAATAGTATCCTATTGCGTGTTCAACAAGCAGGCGCAAAAGAATAACACTCTTGACAATCTAGCAGAAAAATTTTTGGATCTTCCTAGCGAAAAAACTTCAAAAAAAAACGTATTGCAAAAGAGTATTGAACTTTGGGCTAAGAATAAAAATATTGAGAAGATGGGGCGTGCTGAAAGATACTGTAGCAATATAACGCAGAATTTAATTTGTTCTGACTGTTATCCAAAATATACTACACAACTAAGAGATATGTTAGAAATCTATTTTACTATCAAAGATATACGTAATGCTTCATTTCACAACGGAGAGTATAAAAGTATAAGTATTGACGAGTTAAGATGCCAGTTCAAAAAAATCAAATCTCTACTCCTTAGTTTACGTCTATTTATGTAATACCATGTTGTTATGTTTTGTAATATATGATACAATATTACAAAATAAAGCATAAACCAATGATAAAAAGTATATTATATCTTAATAATAGAACAGAAACACACGTAAAACCTAACGAAAGATAAGGTAACGTGTGTTTTTTTATAAGTTAAGCCAAATGAAGTCAACCATAAGAAAAATCAAAATGGAGGAGAACACATGCCCAGCAAATGTTTAGTAGTAATTGAAGTTTCACAAAAGCAACGGTACATATTTAGCAGCAACAGGCTCAGAGAAAACATCGGTGCATCCATCGTTGTTGCAAAAATGACAGAAAAAATACCAAGATTAGCACTACAGGAATATGCAAACAGTGAAAACAAAGAACTAGGTTCATTCACATTCTATGATCCAAACAACGAAGAACCATTTAACAACACAGTCTTTTGTTTTAATGGTGGCGGAAAAAGCGTCTACAAGTTTAACAACAAAGAAGAAGCAAAAACGTTTATAAAAATCGCAAGCCGCTACACTATCAAGAATTATTTTGGAATCGAAATATTTTACGCTCTCTACGAATATGACACAGACAATGAAACAGAAATAGAAGCAGTAGAACATCTTTACGAAAAGCTGGAGGAGAAAAAGCAGACACGTCTCCAAAGCTTTCGTCTAATCGGCATTGGATTGAATCAAAAATGTCCGTCAACCTCATTACCAATTCATGTTTTAAATAAAACAGATGGAATTCCCCAAAGACTTATTGATACGGCAAAGGAAGATTTGGAAAGAATCAATCACGATATCAGAGCCAACAGTCCTAATCTGGACACCTACGGAAAAGATGGGTTCAACTTGCAGGTATACACAAAACTTGCTGAAGTAAAAGAGCAGGATAAGTTCTTTGAACGATATCTTCCTTCGCAGTACCGAGAAGAATGCAGATTTGCACACGATATGGATCTGCTGGGTGGTTCCAAGAATAAGAAAAATCAAATCGCGGTTATAACAATTGATGGAAACGGAATGGGAGAAAGAATACATAATTTAAAAAATGTACTAGTGGACAAGAATAAAACCAATTCCTACCTAGACGTATTAAAAGAAAACAGCCAATACATTACAGATGTTTATGAGTCCGCTATCCGAGAAGTAACAGGCATGTTATGCGAAAAAGAGAATTGGAACGAACTAAAGCAAACCCTTTCCTTGGAAGAGAATATAAAAAACGGAACAAGATATCTTCCAATCCGACCTTTAATTGCAGCTGGTGATGACATTTGTTTACTGACAGATGCCCGCATTGCATTATCCGTAACCACCAATCTATTAAAGGCAATCAATGATAAATCCAAAAGATCCGCAATCATCAAAAAAATGAATACGGGAGCGAAGAAATATAGCAAAGAATTCTTAGAATTCATACCAGAGAATGGACTCTTTGCCAGTGCTGGCTTTGTAATCTGTAAGCAGAAGTATCCATTTAGCAGAGCATATGAACTTGCAGAAGGACTTTGCTCCAATGCCAAGAAACGCTTGAGTGCAGAAAAAGAATTGAAGAAGAACGGAGCTTCTATGCTCGATTTCCATATTGCAATGGGAGAAGTGGACAACACCATCTCCAACGAGAGAGCTAGAAGAAAATTAAATGAGAATATTGATACACGAAAGCCATTTGTACTAGAACCAAAGGAAGGCAGCTACGCATTTGATTACCACAATTTCCAAAAGGCAATGAATATGTTAAAAGCAGTAGATTCTCTGAACACAGATTCCGAATCTAGTACCGAGAAGCGTGTTGGTAAAAGCAAAATCAAAGAATTTGCCTATTATATCCGCCAAGGAAATGAGATGGCTAAGAGTTTCTTGAATCAGACAGCAGAAATGAGTCAAGTCATCAAAGTGGATGAGATGGAGAATCAGAACGGCAATTATTCGATTTTCCTAGATGCAATCGAAATGTACGACTTTGATGTAGATATTAACGAAGGAAGGAAGAAGCATGAGAATGGAAAATTATCAAATTAAAATAGAACTTCTTACGGAAACTTTATTTGGAAACGGAGAAGCGATTCCTGGTTATATCGATGTTGACATCCAGACAGATGATTTTGGTTTCCCCTTTCTGAAAGCGAAAACATTAAAAGGTTTAATCCGTGAAAATGCAGAACTGCTCTGTAAGAATTTGCATTTGGATATGGAGAAAGTAAAAGAGTTATTTGGAGATGAAGAAACAGCCGGAATCCTGCGATTTTCCGATGCTGCTTTAAGTCCAGAAGTCCAGAAAGTGTTAAAGAATTATCTGAATGAGATATCGCAGAATGAAAATGTAACGATCGAAAAGGAAGATATAAAACGTGCGATTACGACGGAATACAGTTTTACGAGAATTGAAAATGGTGTACAAGCAGCTCATTCTCTCCGTACCGTGCGAATGCTGAATAAAGGGATGATATTTTGGGCGGATATTACTGCAAGCGAAGCTCTTTCTGATACAAGCAGATGTCTACTTGGCTGTGCGACAGGTTTGTTAAAGCATGTCGGTACGTTAAAGAGTAAAGGGAAAGGCTGTGTAAGAGCTGAATTATTAGTATCAGGCAAACAAATTACTTCATCCTGCTTTGATAATCTAGGAAGAACGGAGGATGTGCGATGAAACGATATATAAAATACAGAATCACAACATTAGAGCCATTAAAACTAGCAGGAGAAGGAAGTCAACAAGGCACTGTTGTAACAAGAAACTTCATTCAAGGTGCTGCGATTCGTGGAGTTTTAATTGGAAAGTATCTGAAAGAACATCCTGACGAGGAAATTGATGCCTCCATTCATCAGAGAGAAAAGTTTCTGACTAATACAAAGTTTTATTCTGCGTATATAGCAGCAGATAAACAAGCAACGATACCAGTACCATATGTTTTCCAAGCCGATAAACAAGTGATGCGTGAACAGGAAGAAAGAGGAGAAGATATCGACATTCAGAACCGTTTTCATAAAGAGCAAGAAAAAAAGGGAACGCAGCCAGTAAAGCGTAACGCATTTTGCGTAATGAATGACGAATGCATGTATACATTAGATGTCAATAAGGTGGAGCATCTTCACATTCAGAAAAGTGAAGAAAAGGACAAAGAAGCAATTATGTTCCGCTACGAAGCAATTGCTCCAGGACAGACATTTATTGGATTCATCCAATGTGAGGAAGAATGGGAAGCAGATTTCGTTAAGCTGTTAGAGGATGACATTTGCTACATAGGAGGTTCAAAAGGCAGCGGTTATGGAAAATGTAAGATCCAGTTGGATCAGACCATGGATTATGCAACGTACCGCAATGAGTTTCCAGTGGAACTTGAGAGTACCCATAAGAATCAATTCATCCTATATGCATTGTCTGACTTAGTGCTATTTGATCAGAATGGTATGGTAGCCAATGCAATTGACGAAGAATTCTTAAAAGAAACGTTGGGACTTGAAAAAGTGGAGAAACGGACAATGGTATGTGATACGAGTATTACGTCTGGTTACAACAGTAAACATAAGGCACACAGCGTGCAGCAGACAGCAGTTCGTGCGGGCAGCGTATTTCAATATGAGTATACCGGAACTTTACAGATGGAACGTATCAAAGAATTAGAAGAACAAGGGGTAGGAATCCGCCGAGAAGAAGGGTACGGACGAATCTTAGTAAACCCTGACTTTAGCCAGAATAAAACCAGAGCATATGTACATGAGGAGCTGGTGAATCCATCCTCCAATACATTAGACCAGATTCTGGATAAAGAAGAAAATGCCATGGTTGAGAAGTGGACGAAGAGGATTGCCTTACAGAAGAATTCTGATTACATCATGTATCAGCTGGCACAAAAAGATTTTATGGAAAAACGAATAGATTGGAAGCTGAATAAGACAAAATCCAATGCCCTAAAAGATGTATTAGATAAAATGTATGCAACGCGAGGTTATGATGCCTACCAGAACAACATAAAAAAACTGTCTAATTATGTGAAGAAGATACAGAATACCTCCGCTTTTGAAGTGACCATGCTTTATGTACCGGAAGGCGGAGTAGGCGGCTATTCCTCTTACGATACATCAAAACGTCCACCAATCTCTTTATATCAGTTCCTGCAAAAGATGGTGGAGGGAACCGCTAGTCTTGATCTGATTCATTTTGAATGGAAAAAGGCTAAAATCGACCCGGTTTCTCAGAGTCAGAATCGAATTGCCGAGGATAATTTCTATGAATGCTGTCTGTATTTAAAAGAATTAGTACGTTATAACACAAGGGAGGAGGCTTAACAGATGGAGAAACAATATGGAAAAAAGTATTACGAATGTGTGGATTTTCTATTCTTAGAAACAACCACAGCAGGACTGTTCCAGATAGCAGGCGATAGCCCAATCGGACTAATGCTGGATAGTGATGGAGTACCACTTCTGCCAGGTACCAGCATTGCAGGAGCGGTACAGGATTATTTGAAAGAAAAAAAGAACACGAACTATCCAAGCTTTTGGGGAGATAGCGTCAGCAGATATGACAATAAAGTTTATTTTTATGATAGTCCATTGCGTAATGATTTAAGCAGCGGATTAGAAAATGTAATTGATATCCGAAAATGCCATGCCCATGATAAAGAACTTGGAGGAGCAGCCGATAAGAAAATGTTTGAAAGAACCTTCTTAAAACAAGGATGCAGATTTCATGTAATTGTAAAAGTATTTTCCCTGAGAACGGAAAAGAAGCAAGTAGAAGCGTTTTTTCAGGATATGGCAAAAGGTATTCAGAAAGGCTGGATTCTATTTGGAGGCAATAAAAATGCTGGGGCAGGGCAGCTTCGCATTGAACGAGTCAAACACGCACATTTTGATATGTTCGATTTGAGCAGTCTTAAATCCTATTATCTGTTCCC
>ERZ808278.452-NODE-452-length-26931-cov-3.519869_pt1 | contig 26931 bp, 21 predicted proteins | sample MGYA00521239_ERZ808278 | MGnify/ENA primary metagenome ERZ808278 (study PRJEB31516, sample SAMN03275600) | gut metagenome | biome: mammalia-associated habitat; material: feces | host: Papio cynocephalus | place: Kenya | collected 2012-07-17 ... | reverse complement strand
GCGCGCGGGAACTCCGGCGTGATTCTGTCGCAGTTTTTTGCGGGAATCGCCGCCAGCCGAAGATTCTCATCAAGGAACGGTTTCAAATCCGGCAAAATGTTATCTTCGTATTGAATTGTCATTTTCTTCTCCTCCTGTTTGCCGTTTTTGCTGCCGTGTTTTGCAAATCGCGGCGCAAACCGCATCCCGACGGCTGCCGGCCGTGCAATGCCGCAAACATCATTTATTAATGTTGTTATTATACAGTCGATTTTCGGAATTGTCCACAGGCTTGCAGCTGCATTCGGAACAGCCGCAGCAATAATCCTCCGGTGTATACACCCCAACGCAGCCTGCCGCCGGCTCCAAAACACGTACCGAAAGCGCACACACATTTCAAAAGTTGCGAAAGCACGGCAAATATGATAAAATAGGTGCAGGGAAATCATCGACAGCTGTCTTCGCAATTCACGGACGTTTGCAAAGGCTGCCGCCGATTCCGCAATATGACAAAAAAGGAAAAACGGAATATTATGAACAACGGCAGGAAAACAATTATCAAGATCCAGGCGATTCTCTTTGCAGTTCTTTTTGCGGCCTTTGCTTTTGCCGGCTGTAAAAACAACGACAACAACAAAGCGGATGAAAACGGATTCACGGCCGAACAGCGCACCGTGCTGTGCGATGCGGCAAGGGCGTTCTATTTGTTGGAATTTGACTACAACTCAAAGGATAATGCAATATCATTCCGTCAGCTTGAGGAGTTTGCCTTTTATGTTTACGCCTACGGCGACAGTCTTGAAACAACCGATGCCGACAGCAGCGGCTACCGCTCCGTTGACGGTCAAAAAGTTGACGATATCGTAAAAATGCTTTTCGGGGTCAAGCTCGGAACGCGTTCTTCCCGCCCGTCAACAAAGCTCAATTTCTACTACCGTGACGGTAAGTATTATTTCATGGTCGGCAAAGACCTTGACATTGCGGCTGAAATTGTCGGCGTTGAATCGGACGATGAGGGCAATCGGATTGTTACGGTTCAGCTCACCGAAAACGGTGCTTACGCCGGAAAAATCGAGCTTACGGCTGCAAGTGCGGACAGCGAAAACAACATGCGGATAACCGCATGCAAATCCTACAGAGCCAAATGAGCTTTCCGCACCGCACGGCGGAACGGAATTGAACGGCCTTACCGAAATTTTACCAATATAACCAACGACTGTATAACTAACGACTGATAATCTACGAAAGAGGCACTGAAATGGGAAGGATGAGAATGCTATCCAACGTCATCAATCACGCGGCAAACCAAGTGGAGGGTTTTTGCTTCATTAAAAGCCTTCAGCTTAAAGTGAACGTGAAAGGTGCGGAATATCTTGATATTATGCTTGCGGATGCGGACGGGGAAATCAACGCAAAGCTTTGGGACTATCAAAGCGCCGTCCACGGAATGTATTCCGCCGGAGAGGTCATCAAGGTTCGCGGAACAATAAACCTGTATAAAGACACGGAACAGCTCAAAATCGACCGAATCCGCCACATAACGGAAGCCGATCATGTTGATATGTCCTCAATCGTTGCTTCCGCACCGATAGACGGCGAAAAAATATTTGACAACCTGTTCGAATTTGCGGGTGGTTTTGCCGATGCCGACATTGCAAAGCTCACGCAGTATCTTCTTACGGAGAACCGCGAACGTATGCTGTACTATCCCGCCGCGCTGAAGCTGCATCATGCACACAGGGGCGGGCTTATGTACCACACTTCAACCATGCTCGACACGGCAAAGCAGGTTGTTTCGGTTTACGGCGCAATTTATCCGGAGCTTTGCAGCGACCTTGTTTACGCAGGCGTCATTTTGCATGACATTGCAAAAACACAGGAGCTTGAAGTCGGCACCGTCGGGCTTGCAACGGCGTACACAACGGAGGGGCAGCTTCTCGGACATATTTCAATGGGCATGGCAATGATAAACAATGCGGCAAAAAAGCTCAATATCCCGCGGGAAACCGCAATGCTGCTTGAACATATCATGCTTTCGCACCACGGAGTTCCCGAATACGGTTCCCCGCAGATGCCGATGTTCCCCGAGGCTGAGATCGTTTCCGCAATCGACACGCTTGACGCACGGCTGTTTGAAATGTTTGATGCCCTTTCGGCGGTGAACACCGGAGAATTCACGGACAGGCAGTGGGCGCTTGACAACAGGCGGCTTTACCGCCACGGGCACAAGTTCTCCAAGGAATCCGGCGGGTTCCGAAGCGGCGCAGGCACGGCCGACGGGCAGCCCGCGGCAGCGGCCGAGGATGACAGCCTTGCAGCAAAACTGAGCAGCCTTGCGGGCAAATTCAACTCGATGAAATCCTGACCGAAATTCGGGCATTCCGAATAAAGGCAATCAACCGAAAAGAAAACGAAAGGAAGCTTTTGCCTTTGCAAAAGCCACGGCAATAATTATGAAAATTATCACAACAGGTGTTGCGGGAACGATGGAATCAAGCGATATTATCGTTCGAATCGAACCGAAGGAAACGAGCGGAATCGAACTGTCCCTCGAAAGCGACGTTAAACAGCAATACGGCGACAGGATCGAGCAGGTCATCCGCGAAACTCTTGCCGCAATGGGCGTTGAAAGCGCATATGTAAGCGCAGTTGACAAAGGCGCATTGGATTGCACCGTTGAAGCGCGCACGCAGGCAGCGGCTTATCGTGCGGCAAACAGCACCGATTATAAATTTACGGAATAAGCGTATTGCGCATTTGGTTTTCAAAACATTATCCGAGCGGCGGAAAGGAGCATTACCGTGAGTTTTTCGATGATGACAATACCGAACATAAGCGGAACAAGGCTTGAATGCCTTTGTGAATTTCTTTCTGCCGCAGGGCTTACCTATGAAGGCGGAGCCGAATACACCGTGCTGCTTCTTGACGATGAGACCGATGCCGTAGTCGGCACCGGCTCACTCTGCGGCAGCGTGCTGAAGTACATTGCCGTGTCCGAAGCCATGCAGGGCGAAGGGGGCGCGGCAAGCATAGTTTCCGAACTTGTGCGCCATGCATACACTTGCGGACGGCGAAAGCTCTTCCTTTTCACAAAGCCGCAAAACGAATACCTGTTCCGCAGTCTCGGCTTTTTCCGCCTCGCAGCGACCGACAGCGCGGTTTATATGGAAAACAGCCGCAGCGGGTTGAAGAGCTACCTTGACTCGCTTGAAAAAGGGCGGGGGATTCAGGGCGCAGTCGTTGCCAACTGCAACCCCTTCACCCTCGGGCACAAATATTTGATGGAAACGGCGGCGGCGCAGGTTGATTCCCTTCACGTTTTCATCCTAAGCGAAAACAGCTCCGAAAATGCGGAATTCTCCGCCGAAGCAAGGTTTGAACTCGTCAAAAAAGGCACGAAACACATAAAGAATCTTATCCTGCACCGAAGCGGGGACTATATCATTTCGCACTCCACCTTCCCAACGTATTTTATAAAAGACAAAGCTGATGCCGGGCGCATCAATGCCGATCTTGATCTGACACTTTTCGGCTCCGCAATCGCACCCGCTCTCGGCATAACAAAGCGTTTTGTCGGCACTGAGCCGTTTTGCGCCGTGACACGTGCATATAACGAACGCATGAAACAGATTCTGCCGAAATACGGAGTCGACGTCATTGAAATACCCCGAATCGGCGGAATCAGCGCAAGCCTTGTTCGAAAGGCAATGGCCGAGGGCAACTTGGAGCTTGTGTCAAAAATCGTGCCGGAAACAACCATGGAATACATAAGAGCCGGGAATTAGGAACCGGAAATCAGAAGTCATCGGAAGTCAAAAGTCAGAAATTCTGCTCGAATGCACGTTTCGGCCGCCGGGACCGAACCCGCGGTTTCCGATTTTCGTTTTCTCGTTCCCAACTAATGAAAAGGGCGGTATTTTTATATGAACCTTAAAAAAATCCGAAACATACTGTGCATTGCCGTTTTGCTCATCGCAGCGGCGGGCGCATTTGTGCTGTTTGCTTATCCGCGGTTTGTCGAACCCGTTGTGAGATACGATGAAGCCCAAGCCCTTTATGAAAGCGGGGATTATTTGCGTGCGGCGATGCAGTTTTCCGCATTGGGCGGGAAGCGTGATTCGGCGCAGAAAGCGGCTCATGCGTGGTGTTCTGCCGGTGAAGCTGCGCTTGCACGCGGAGATGCCGAAACGGCATATGCCTGTTTCAAAAGTGCGGGAATGCCCGAAGCGGAGCAGCTCAGGCAGGACGAGTGTTTTTTTGAATTGGGAAAAAATGCGTATGCGGCGGGCGACTACAACCGTGCGGAAATCTGCTTTGACAGCATAACGGACAAAGCAGGTTTTGCGGCGCGAACCGATGAAGTCCGCATTGCAGCGGCGGAAAGTTTTCTGAGCGCGGGCGAAATGCCGCAGGCAATGCGCTGCTTTTCTCTCTGTTCCGATGAATCAAAGTCAAACATATGCCGAATTTATATGACTCAGGGCGAGAACCTCCTTCAAAATTTCGAAATCGAATCGGCATACAAGTGTTTCAACGGCGCAAAAAACAATTGCTCTGACGATGCGCTTGCCGATTTGCTGCAAAAGATAAATTCAGCGTGGGAAAGCGCGGGGCAGCGGGCAATGGAAGCGGGCAAATACGAGATTGCAACCGAATGCTATTCAATGAGCGACGGTTTTTCGCCGGATGAAGTTATTGCCGAGCGTGATGCGGCGCGATACGAAAAGGCGGTTGAAGCGTATCAAAAGAACAATTATCTCGAAGCTTTGACCCTGCTCAATTCCGTGTCCGAAGGCTATGAACAATCGGCGGATATGATTGCGGAAATCCTGAAGATGCTCCAAAGCACCCCTGCGGCGGGCGGCAAGGATTTTTATGCGCTGCGGAATCTTGACGGAACCGTTTCGCTCACGGGTTCCGGCTGGAAAGGCGAAACAGTCTCGTGGAGCGGAATACGTTCAATCGCTGTCGGAAGGGAAAACTTCATTCTCGGCCTTCGGGCGGACGGCACCGTTGCGGCTGCCGGAAAATCTTCCTATGACCGCACAGGCGTTGGTTCGTGGACAAATATCGTTCAGGTCGCCTGCGGGCTGAACCACTCCATCGGGCTGCGAAGCGACGGAACGGTTGTCGGCTGCGGCTGGAACTATTACGGGCAGCGCATAACGGAAACTTGGGCGGGCGTGGTTTACATTGCCGCCGGGAACAACACGAGTTACGGCGTTCTGCGCTCCGGACGCGTCATTGCGATCGGTGATAACGGCAGCGGGCAATGCAATGTTTCCGATTGGCGCGAGGTCACCGCCGTCAGCGCAGGTTATATGCACGCTGTGGGACTTAAAAGTGACGGAACGGCGCTTGCGTGCGGTGCAAACAACTCCGGGCAGTGCAATGTTTCCGAATGGGAAGATTTGACAATGATTGCAGCCGGTGCATATCACACCGTCGGGCTTAAGAGCGACGGAACGCTTGTTGCCTGCGGCAGCAACACTTTCGGCGAATGCAATGTTTCCGGTTTTCACAATGTTGCAGCCGTTTCTGCGGGCGAAAGGTTCACGCTTATCACCTTTAAAGACGGCTCAAGCACCGTTATCGGTAACTTCGATGCAGGCCAAAGCAATCCGTAATCCGCAATGAGCAGAGAGAGTCAAATGAACAATGTCGGCGTTTTTGAAATGGCGGAACGGCGCGAAAAGCGTGCGGCGGAGCAGCGGGATATGCTTGCCCGCTGCGGGCTGCCTCTTGTTTGCGTAACCATGAATATTGCCGGCCCCGTCAAGCGCGGTGCGCTCATCGATTGGGCGTTCTTCCGCGCGCTGAACGCCGCCGCAAACGGTTTTAAGGGCAAAATACGCGGATTCGCCTTCACGGACGAGAAAACCGGAATTGAAGCAATGCTTGCGGTTGATGCGGCGGCCGAAAGTCTGAAAAAACAAGCGGAAAGCATTGAAAACAGCTTTCCCGAAGGGCGGCTGTTTGATATCGATATCATCGGCACGGACGGGCTGAAGCGCTCCCGCAGTGTGCCGCGAAAATGCTTAATCTGCGGACAGCCCGCTGCGGCATGTGCACGCAGCAGAACGCATTCGGCGGAGGAGCTCCGAAAAGCGACAGCGGAACTTCTGAAAAAGGCGGCAGCGCAGCATTATTCCGAACTTGCGGCGCAGGCACTTATCCGCGAGGTTCACACAACACCGAAACCCGGACTTGTTGACGAAAACAACAGCGGCGCAAACGATGATATGGATGCCGCACTGTTTGAGCTCAGCACGGAAGCTGTCCGACCCTTTTTTGCGCAGATGGCAAAAATTGCGCTTGACGCCGTTTGCACCGCGGCTTCCGGGTTCTCCGGCGATTTTTCCGGCGGTGCGGCGTTAGGAAAAAGCATTCTTCCGAACGAAGCTGTATCCCGCCTGAAGCAAACAGGCATCCTTGCCGAAAAAGCAATGCTCGCGGCAACCGGCGGGGTAAATACGCATCGCGGTGCGATATTCTCTCTCGGGCTTGCGGTGTGCGCGGCTGCGCTTTCGGCAGCGGGTGCGGAAGGACATTTGCCTTTGCGGGAAAATGCCGGCAAGCGCATTGCAAAGCTTGCGGGAAAACTTGCCGAAGCATTTGATTACGACCGCAATTCCGGCTCCAACGGCGCAATTGTGCGGCGCAAATACGGCGTCAGCGGCGCGATCGAGCAGGCGAAGGCGGGGTTTCCGCTTGCAATTGTTGCAAAATCCCTGCGTGAAGAGTATAATATCGAATCAAACGGACAGGGTTCGGTCGATTCGTGGGCATTTGCTCTTCTGGGCATCATGGCCGAGCTGGAGGATAACAACGCGCTCAAGCGCGGCGGCAATGCGGGCGCACGGTTTGTTAAACAGCGCGCCGCGTCCCTGCTTTCAAAGCGCACAATGCTGACGGAGGCGGATCTTCTTGATTTTGACAATGAGCTTATTCGGCGCGGCATAAGCTGCGGCGGCGCGGCGGACATGCTTGCCGCTGCAATTTTCCTTTCCCTTGCGGATGAGGAACAGCGGAGTTTCGCTGAAATTTTAAAAAAATCATTATAAACAACGAAAGCGTATAATTGCATGGATGCAAGACCTATCGGCATTTTTGATTCGGGCATGGGCGGCGTGAGTCTGCTGCGTGACGCAAGAATGCTTTTACCGACGGAAAATTTTATATACTACGGGGACAATCTTAACGCTCCCTACGGCGACAGAACAGAGGAAGAGATTCTTGCCCTGACCGAGAATTCCGCTGACTTTCTGCTGCAATTGGGCGTTAAAGCGCTTGTTATCGCCTGCAACACGGCGACGAGCGCCTCCATAAACATTCTCAGAAAAAAACTTGACGTTCCCGTCATAAGCGTTGAACCCGCAATAAAGCCTGCCTGCGAAATTCCCGGGGACGGCAAAATCTTCATGCTTGCCACCGCCGCAACAACGCGGCTTGCAAGGTATCGGGCCCTTCAGGAACGAATGCCCGACCCGCAGCGCGTGCTGAATTTCGGCATAAGCGGCATTGTTGCGCGAATCGAAAGCGGCATTGTTGCCGATGATGCATTTGACGACATTTTTGACGCATATCTTGCACCGTATCACGGCATGAAAGCGGACGGTATTGTTCTCGGCTGTACTCACTACATTTTTATTGCCCGCGCCGTTGAAAGATATTTCAAAAAACACTTCGGCGGGGAATGCCGCCTGTTTGACGGCAATTCGGCAACCGTTCGGCAGCTCGGAAGGGTGCTTGAACAAAGCAATCTCGGCAATTTCACGGGCTGCGGCAAAGTTGCATTCCACACAAGCGGGAATTCGGAGAAGCTGAAACCCGTGTTCGATATGCTGCTTGATATGCCGATTTACAAACAGGGAGAAGAATAAAAAACTTTCTTCCGTTAAACAAAACCGTTCAAATACAACATTAATGCCCTCGGCACATATTCTGCCGAGGGCATTTTCGGATTCCGCACGACCGGCGGCGCAGTCTTCAAATTCTTTCCTTAAACCGATTTCTCTTTAAATCAGTTTTTTCATGCAGCGAATTGCCGAACCCGCATTTGCTTACAGTTCCGCCGTCACAATGAACCCGCCGTCATTCGAACCGGAAATAAAATAACTCCCGCACTGTGCGGGCAAGGGAATATTCACGCTTTCCGTGCCTGCGTTTTCGTCCGTCGGAACAAAGTATATGACGTATCCGGAATCGGGAAGAGCGGAAAACTCCGCCGTGCCGAGATCCTCGGGTTTTGCGGCCGAAAGACTCGGAACATGCAGCAATTTCGTCTGCGGGGTGAAGCCGCGCAGATATTCGATGTACTCCTCGTATGTTATGCCTAGGGCACGGACCGCTGCCGCATTTTCCTTGCCGATATAGCGAAAATGCCACGGTTCATATGCAACATGTGTTATGCTCTCCTTTCCCGGCGGGTAGCGAAGGATAAAACCGTAATCCGCGCAATGCGCCTTCAGCCACTCAAACTGCGGGTGATTCGGAAGTGTCACGCGCTCGCCGTCCTTTGACATTGACGAAAGGTCGGCCGCAAGCCCCGTGTGGTGCTCGCTCGTTCCGGGTGCTGCAACATAGGCATCAGCCGCCGCCTGACCGTAAGCCGCAACATAATCATCGTAAACCCCCTGCTGATATTCAAGGGTTCGGTATGCGCTTGTGAGCAGCAGCCTGTCGCCGCCCGTCTGCTCCGAAAAAGCTTCCGCAAGCGCATAAAGTGCAGAAAGCGCAGGCTGCGCAAGGCTTAAATCATTGCGTGCGGTCAAAAGCGAACCTGCGGCGGTTACCGAAACAACATCGGTTGAATTCGCAGCGGGGAAATCATGCTCAAAATTTACGAGTGCAAGCTGCCCCTCCGCCGCATCGGAAACGCTGACGGAAACGAAAGTGTACGGTGCGGGAGTTGCCGTCGGAAGTGGGGTTGCCGTCGGAAGCGGAGTTGCCGTCGGCAGAGAAGCTGATGTCGGCAGCGCAGCTGACGATGGCGCGAATGTATTCTGCGGCGGGGGAGTGCGCTGCGCCGAACATGCGGGAAGACCCGTTTTGCAGCACAATGCGGCCGAAACGGCAATTACAACGGCACAAATTGCAAGTATCGCTGCGATTGCCGCTTTTCTTCCGAAGGGCGCGTGACCCCTTCGGCGGCGAACCCTGATTGAGGGTGCCGAAGACAAATGTTTTTTCATGTTGTTATTTCCTGTTCCGTATTTTTCGTTCGAAGTATAAGAGTTTTAAGCAAACACCCAATAAACTCATGCGGGTGTCACTGCGCACATTTTCATGCAGGTGTCACTGTGCGCATTTAAAGTAATTTTCCGCTTCCTCTGCTGAAACAAGCGTTATTTTTGCATCCTGCACGCGGAAGATTTTGTCGCAAAGAGCAAGTATGCTCGGGCGGTGAGTTGCAACAATGCAGGTCTTTTTTGCTCCGCAATTGCGGTTGAAGCTGCTTCCTTTTGCAATTATATTGCGGATTATCAGCTGCTCCGTCTCAATGTCCAGTCCGCTGGTTGCTTCATCAAGCAGCAGTATCGGTGCATCGCGCAGAATTGCTCTTGCAATGGCAAGCCGCTGCGCCTGCCCCTCGCTTATGCCGTGTCCCTTTTCCCCGATACAGGCATCTATGCCCCCCATTCTTGTTACAAAGCGGAGCGCACATGCGGCATCCAGTGCAGCCGTCAATTCCTCGTCGGATGCTTCCGGGCGGACAATGCGAAGGTTTTCCGCAATCGTACCCGAAAAAACCGTGTTGCCCTGCGGAACATAGGAAAACAGCCTGCGATGTTCGGCCGAAACGGTGTGGGCCCTGCCGCTGTCATCCACAAGCTCCGCAAGCCCGCCTTCAGGTCGAATAAGCCCGAGAATCAGCCGAAGCAGCGTTGTTTTTCCCTGTCCGCTTGCGCCGATAACGGCTATTATCTCTCCCGGTTCCGCCGAAAAAGAGCTTTGCGTCAGCACGGGTTTGACAGCCGCATCATCGGAATAATGAAAATCTATGTTCGTCAGGCGAAGGCTGAGCGGACGGGAAGCAAGTTCCGTGACCTGTTCGGAAGTTTCGACCTGCGGCTCGGGAGGAAGATCCGAAAGCTCGCGGACGCGGTGCGCGGAAACGGCACTGTTCAAAAGCTGCGGGACAAGCTTTATGAATGAAGAAAAACCCGCCGTGATACGCGCTCTCTGCTGAAGGAAGAATGTCATCGTTCCATATGATATTGCGCCGTGCCAAATAAGGCTCAGACAGTATCCGAAGGTTGCAAACGAAACGATATATGACGAAACGGTGAGCAGGATGTTTGCGCGGATAAGGAAAAGGTTGTTGTCAAGGCTTGCCGTTTTGCACTCCTCCTGCTTGCATCGAAATCGCTCGCCGTAGGCTTCGGCCGCGCCGAGACTCTTGACCGTGTCGTAATTGCAGAAAGTCTCCGTTTCAAAGCTCATGAGCGCGCTTTCCTTTTCAAGCACAAGGCGGTGAAAAAGGCGGGATTTTTTCATTAACCCGCGGCTGACGACAACAAGAAACGGTGCGCTGAGCAAAGCAATAAATGCCATGGGCACGTTGTAAAACAGAATCGTGACGAACGAAGACGCGAAAGAAAAGCCCGTTACAATGACGGAGGGAATCCAGCTTATTGCAATTGAAGCCGCCGTTTGCGTGTCCCCGTTTAAGCGGTTCATAATGTCGCCGCTCTGAAATTTTTTAACGCCCTGCCAGTCCGCCCGCATAAGTTTGTCGAAAAGTTCCGCCCGCATATCGTTGTTCACCCGAAGAGCAATTTTTGCCGAAACACGCGACTGAAGGCTTGAAAACACAAGCCCCGCAACAGCACTTGCCGCAACAGCAGCGATAAGCAGCCAGAGTGAGCCGATTTTTTTGTTTATAACAATATCTATTGCGTACTTACTGACGATTGCGGAAACAAGGCTCAGTGATGCACTGAGCACACCGAACAGTGTCTGAATAACAACAAACCATTTGTATTTTTTTGTGTAACCGAAAATCCAGCGCATATCCGAAAGGAACTCCTCTGCCGAGCCGTCCCGGAAACTGCCGAAAATACGTTTTAAAATGCCTGTCGAACCGTGTCCGCCGCTTTTTTGTTCGGTCTTTTTCAATGTGTTCACCCTGCTGCATCGAGAATCAGTGTCCGCAGCGGCATGTGCTGCTCGGGCGCATACCTCTGCATTATGGATTATAACAAAAAACGAGCGAAATAACAATATGCCGAAAAACGCTCAAACTTTTTGCGAAATGCGGAAAAGCAGCGATAAACCGCACAATGCCGCATAATGTTTATTATCTGCCGTTGTGAATGCAATGCTCCGAACGATTGTTTTTCGGCTTAAAAACAACCAATCGTATTTTTGAGCGGAAACATATGTTCGGAGTTTTTGAACCGACATCGGGAGTCCGCAAAACATGCAGAAATTTTCGAAATACTTTCGATTTATGAGAACAAGATTTAAGGGAATGGGATTTGAGGGAATGAGATGAAACTTGTTGTGAACGCTTATGCCCGCAGCGGGGTGGGGAGTGCGGACCGAATCGAAAAAACGGCGGGGAAACTCCGTTCCGCCGCGGCAATGGTGCTTATCGCCGGCAGCGGCTTTTTCCGCAGCGGAGTTTGCGGAGAAGTTTTTGATATTCCGACCGTTGATGAGGGCGGCGGAGAGGCGCTTCCGTCTTTCATCGCAGCCGTGCTTCCCGCCGAAACCGATTCGGAAATTGCGGTATTGAAAATCGACGAAAGCGGCAGGCTCACCGACGGCGCGGCTCAGTGCATACGCTGGGAGGCGGACTGTTTTGAACTGTGCGTATTGCTGAACGAAAAAAACTGTTCGGAACCCGAACCCGCACGGCTCGGGAGCGTTGATTTTCCGACGGGAAACGGCAGGCAGCGGAGGGTTGCGCTGTTTCGTGACGGCGGCCTCAGAATCTCCGTTGACGAGAGTGGACAGGAACGAAGTTGGTATGTTTGCGGCGGCACGGACGGAAAAGCGCATGTTTTGGACGTCGGAAGGGAAAGGCTGCTCGTTATTCACGCCTCGGGCTGCCGCAGAGGCGAAAATTCGGAAGCCGAAACGCCCATGCTCAGTTTAAAATCCGACTGCCGATGCGAAAAACTTGTTGCTCTGAACGACAAAATCGAGGTTGCCGCCGCTCTTGCCGGGGAAATCTGCCGCATTGAAAACGGGTACCTCACCGCAATTGAGCCGCTCGGAACCGTTTTGGGACATGAAAAGCGAACAAGGTATGAGTTTTTCGGCGGTTCACTGCGCAAATTGCCGCCGGAAACGGGCTTTTTCACAAATCAGGCGCATATGCCGAACTCCCCGCGGGAAACTGCACTTGCCTTGATGCAGGCCGTTCGGCTCGGCAGGGAGGATGAGGCCGATGCCCTGCTGTCCCGCGAGCTTGCCGAAACGCTCTCGTTTGCGGAGCTTTGCGATTTTTTCGGGAGTTTTGCGGACGAAAGAATTGCCCCGTCGGGGTTATGCGAACCCACCGCATATGATAATTCAATCACCGAAAAAATCATCGTCGGTGCAATAAAAACCGATGCAGGCGGGCTTGTCCGTGCAGAAAAATTCGTTTTCACGATTGAAAACGGCGTTGTGACGGATGTTGAAGGTGAGGATTAATTCCAAGCGAACCTGTGTTTTTGCCGACTTGTCACCGCATTTCCTTCGTCCCGCAGTCAGGCGCGAAAATCCTCCTCCGCGATTTTCCACAGAAGCCGAACGACTTTCTCCGCGCACTGTTCCTGCGCCAAATACTCCGAAAAAGCGGATGTGTTCCAGTAGGCGGAGTACATAGCGATTTTTGAATACAGGCGATAGGCGCGGAACTCCTGCGGTGTAAAATTATAATATTTACAGATAAGCTCCGTGCTTTCGGCATATGCTTTTGTAAGCATCCGATAAATCTCGTCCGCACTGCGGCTCTGCATTATCTCATCGGTATAGAAAAAATTCATGGCCGCATTTGCAAGGTAATTCGCGATAACTTCCGTTCCGGACATATTAAAATCAAACAGTCCCGAAATTCGGCGGTTTTCGTCCACGCACAGGTTGGAGAAATTCTCGTCTCCCTGGAAAACGCAGCGCGGAAGCTCCCTGTAAAACGATTTTAATTCGCGGCGGATGCTTTCATTTTCCTGCGCCAATCTTTCGGCAAGGGCATATTCTCCCGCTTTTTGAAGATCCGCCGTCAGGTGATTGAAATTATCCTGCTTTTCGTCAATTTCAAGTCCGTCAAGTTTATCATAGGGTGAAAGGTCGAATATCGAATACATCGATACCGTGTCCGTCAAGTCCACGTTTCTGTATTTCTCGGCAAAGCGGGCAATGAAAATTCTGCTTTGGGTCCGCAGCTCCTCAAGGCATTCGTCCTTCACGTCGTCGGCAACGGTTTCGTCCAGATATTCGGAAAGATAGCAGATGTTTCCGTCCCGCTCAACAATGAACCTGCCATCTTTTGATTTAAGGAATTTCGGCGCATGCATTCCGAATTCGCGATAGCGTTCTATCAGCCTGTTCAGCTCCTCCAATCGCCCGTCCGTCATAACGGGTGCCGAATTGATGCGCAAAACGTACTTCCTGTCAATCAGGTAATTGTGGCGGATATCCGAATCACCGTGCGACGAATCCGTAAATTCCACTGTTTGAACGGAATCCGCACCGAACAGACGCAGCAGCTCCGTGACCATGCCGTAAATTTCGCTTCCGTTTTTTATCTCCGTTTTTTCCATATCCGCCTCCGAATCAATCGTTTGCTGCCCAAGCACTGCAAGTATAGCACAGAACGCCTGCAAATTAAAGTGACATGAAGCATTCGGGAAAGTGACGCGAAGCATTCGTGAGCGAATCGCAAATTGCAGCATCCGCCGCCCGTCTTTAAAAACTGCTTGCATATTCCCGCACGGGGCATTATAATAAGAATGCCGATTCAGTGCATTTTCATTTTATGAAAAAGGTTCGGTTATGCCCTGCCGTTCCCGATGCCCGCATACAGCAATCGGCGGCTTACCCCGACGAAAACGGGAATCTGACGCACGGAGGAAACGAATGCGAGTTTTTAAAACAATGTTTGCCGCGCTGCTTGCGGCTTTGATGCTTGTGAGCCTTCCCGGCTGCAAAAAAGAAAAGGAGTTTGTTGTGCCGAGCAATATGACGCGCGAGGAAGCTGCTCTGTTCACGGCGATTGCAAATGTTTGCCCAAAGGACGACAACCATTCAAAAGTCGAATATTTAACTTTTTTCATCGAGGGCTGGAGCTTTGACAAGCTCCCTCCCGAAATTACCTCCTATCTCACAGAGTACTGCGCAAACAGCGGAGCGAATCTTGTTCAGCTCAGCTATGAGGATCTTGTTGCCCAGGGCTATATCACAAAGGGCGACGGCGATTTTTTCGAGACCTATGACGACACCTACAAGATGGGTTTGGGAAAGATTTTCACCTTCACCCTTAAGGACGGCGAAAGCACCGAGGCGGACACATGCACGGTTGCCGTCAAAGGCTTTATTTCCGAAAGCGACACAAGCGGATTTGACGTTGAGCTTCAATACGTTGACGGCGCATGGAAATTCGTAAAGTATTCCAATGCATGGAATCAACACCAGTTCTTCACTCCCGAACCGGAAAATTCGGACGGACCCGAAAAAGGCTGATATCACCGTTATCCGAAACACCGAACCCGAATGAAAAGCCGAATTTGCATCTGATTCTGCGGGGCTGCCGTGAGCAGTTCCGCTTTTTTTCACATTTCTCGCGTAATTTTTGCCAAAAAGCTTGAAAATTGCCCCGTTCTGCGCTATAATCCGCTTGGGGTGAGAAAAGGATGAATAATAACAAAAAACTTCACAATCTTTTTTTAATTTTTGTTGCCGTTTTGATGCTTTTTTCGTCGATTTTCGGCGGTTTTTCCGTTGCCGACGCAAACACCGAAAAAAGTGAAAAGTCTGACGATAATTATTTATTGTCCGATATTCCCGACGAGCTTTCGGACGAACCGCCCTTTGATTCCGAAGCCGTTTCCGAAAAGGATGCGGAGGATTACCGCAAATGGGCGCAGCGCGATCCGCGCTGGGGACAGCTCCCGATGGGCGCAAGCGGAAAAACAGTGGCGCAGATCGGCTGCCTTGTAACATCTGTAACAAAGATAATTATTCAAAGCGGATACAGAACATCCGACACGTTCAACGTTGCAACGCTTGTTAACTGGCTGAATGCCAACGGCGGCCTGAGCGACAGCGGCAATCTGTATTGGTACAAGCCCGCGCAGATGATAGACGGGCTTGAATTTGAAGGGATGGAGTATTACGAAGGTGATTCTTCCTCCGCCGCAATGCAGGAAAAGATAATGAGCTATGTGCGGCAGGATAAGCATGTTATTCTGACCGTAAAAAACTATGGGCATTATGTTGCCGTTGATAATGCAAAAAGCATTGCGGAAGGCCGTGTTTATATCATGGACTCTCTGAACAATGTTGCGGGAAACGCGGATGTTGCGCTGGATTCCCGTTATCCTTACGTCAGCAGGCTGTGCATCTATGCGGGCAACAATCCCAACGATTCGGACTACATCTCCCGGTGCAGCTTTGAAATGACGCATCTTGAGGCGCAGGTCAAATCAAGCGCAACGCTGTTCTCTCTGCCCTGCGACGCAAGCGCGGGGTTCGGCTCGGTTGCCGTTTCAACCGCCTCTGTCGGCGAAAAGCTCGTTGTAACAGGCGACCTTGTAAACACCCTCGGGCAGAACTGGCACCAAGTGTTTTTTAACGGTTCTCATCTTTATGTGAAGCAAAGCGAAATTGAATTTGTGCAGTTTTTGGATGATATCGAAATTCAGTCCGAAACAATCCCGCAGGGAACGCTCCCTCTCGGAAGGTCATTCGCGCTTACGCAGACCGTTGTTTCACGGCACAGCATAACGCGCATTGAGGGCAGGTTTGCGGACAGGGACGCGGACACGCTTATGTCCGCAGCGGTGCTGCCCGGCGTTCACGGCGGGTTTGACATATCCGGCACGGCTGTTGACGCCGCACTCCGTTTCGGAAGCCTTGCCGCAGGGCATTATGCCTACGAACTTAAAGCGATTGTTACGGCAAGCTCCTCTCTCACAAGCCGAACCGAAACCTTTACGGAGATCCTCGTCTGCCCGTTTTCGATTGAGCTTGAGCCGCTGCGCGTGTACACGGTCACATTCAAGGACGGCATGACGCGCGAAGTCCTTTCGCAGCAAAACATATACTACGGTTTTTCCGCCGTTGAACCTCCGCTGCCCGTGCACAACGGTTATGTTTTTTACGGCTGGTCGGAGGATTTCAGCCGTGTTCAAAGCAACCTCAATGTTTATGCCAATTTCGGCCTGCCTTACCTTATCGGCGATGCGGACGGCAACGGCACGGTTGAATTTACGGACGCGCTGAGCATTCTTCGCCACTCAATGGGCATCAGTGTTCCCGGAATCCGGCTCGCCGCTTGTGATGTGAACGGGGACGGCACCGTTGATTCCGTTGATGCACTGATGTTGATGCGGCGGCTGCTTGCGGCACGCACTTTTTGAGTTTGCATCGGTTGAATTAAATCAATTAACATGCTGCCTTTGCGCAAAATGCGGGCATTTCGGCCTGCATCCGCTGCGCAAAGGCAGTTTTTTCATTTTCAAAGGCGATTATGTCCCCTTTTTTTGTACTTCAAATTGAATTCATTCCATTTTTCGATAGATTATAGATTTTTCTTGACTTCAGTCCACGTTTCTGATAATATTATACGGGCAGATTTGCTTCGGCGTTTTTAACACAATATGCACCGCAAGCGAATCAACAAACATAACACGGAGGAAAACCGAATGAATCTCAGGAAAACTGCTGCACTGCTGCTCTCGCTCATCATGTGCTTCAGCCTCATCGTTCCCGTCGGCAGCTTTGCCGAAGAGACCGTCACCGCTGCCGATAACGCAAAGCGCAGCGAAGATCTGCTTGCTTTTGCCGGCAGACTGCACAACATGACCGAAAAGTATTCCGTTGAATATACCAAAAAAGCAGCGGATACCGACCCCTATGCAAACGGACGAATCATCGTCAAGAGCGCCGAAGAGCTGGACTACACCGGCTCCGTTGCGCATGTAAACGGCTACAATGACTGGCACATTATTCAGTACAGGACTTCCGAAGAAGCGCGCAAAGCGGCCGAAGCTTTTGAGCTTGTAAAGGGCGTTCAGTATGCCGAACCCGATATCGTCATGCAGGCGGATCAGGAACCCGGCGTGAACGAATTCCTCAGCTGGGGCTACGGTGCGGACTATGTTGATGCTTTCAACTACAACGAGTGGATGCTCGACTATGCCGGCGGCGTTGAAAACCTTCCCGAAATCATTGTTTCCGTTATCGACACCGGTTACGACAGCGATCACCCCTATCTTGTCGGCAGATCCGTTCCGGGTTATGACTTTGTAAACAACGACAGTAACCCCGAGGATGACCACGGCCACGGTTCCCACTGCGCAGGCACCATAATTGACGGCAACCTTCCCAACATCAAAATCATGCCTCTGAAGGTTCTTGATGCCGAGGGTTACGGCAATTCCGCAGAGATCATTCTTGCAATGGAATACGCTTCCCTCAACGGTGCGGTTGCGGCAAACCTCAGCCTCAGCGGCCCCTGTGACAACGACCACAATGCATACGTTGAAGTTGTTGCCGAAGGTATGGCACGCAACAACATCGTTTACTGCGTTGCGGCAGGCAACAACTACGGTTCCGACGCTTCCACCCGCTGCCCCGCAAACGTTCCCGACTGCGTTACCGTTGCGGCACACGACAGGAACAAGCGTATGGCCGATTTCTCCAACGTGGGCGAAATCGTTGACATTACCGCTCCCGGTGTCGGCATCCGCAGCGTCCGTATGGGCGGCGGCTACACCGAAATGGACGGCACCAGCATGGCGACTCCGCACGTTGCGGCAGCATGCGCACTTCTTAAAACCTTCAACCCCGACATGGGCGCATTCGAAGTTATCAACACTCTCAAGAGTGCTGCCATCGATGTCGGCATTGAAGGCGGCGGCACCGGTATCCTGAACGTTACCGACCTGCTTAAGTTCGACAATATCATCAACGGCGAAGGCAGCTTCCTGCACTTCACTTCCACAAGCGAATATCCTTGGAATGCGAATGAAAACTGCGCATTCAGCGGCAATGCGGGCGTGAACAACAGCACTTCCGTCCTCAGCGCAAAAGCAACCCTCGGCGCATATCAGCGCATCAGCTTTGAATACAAAGTCAGCAGCGAACAGAACCACGACTATCTCCGTTTCCTTGCAAACGGCGAAGAACTGTTCTCCGCAAGCGGAAGCCAAAACTGGCAGACCTACACCTGCTACATTCCCACCCACGGCGATGTGCTTCTCACTTGGGAATTCAGCAAGGATGCAAGCGGCGCGGCAGGCGACGACAAGGCCTACATCCGCAACGTTGTGCTTGAGGAAACTCTCAGCTCCGTTATCAACACCGGCAACGGCAACTTCCTGTTCGAAGGCAACAACTATCCCTGGACCGTTGACGGCAATGCCGCAAAGAGCGGCAATGCGGGCGTGAACAACAGCACCTCCGAAATCAGCACCTCCGCAAACATCAATTCCGGACTTACCTTCCGCTTCAACTACAAGTTCGACGGCGGCGCAGGCGATAAGTTCCAGTTTGTTGTTGACGGAAATGTTGTTCTTGAAGTTTCAACCGCATCGGATTGGACCCAGTACGATTACCTCATCGAAGAAAGCGGCGACCACACCTTTGCTTTCCGCTATGTTAAGGACGGCAGCGGTGCAGCGGGCAGCGACTGCGCATGGGTTAAGGAAGTTAACCTGCTCTACACCCTCGAATCCGCACTCAACGTTCCCGGCGGCGAGCTGAACTTCACCACCGCGGGCAGCTATCCCTGGGCGGTTATCGATGATTATGCAAAGAGCGGCAACGAGGGCGTGAACAACAGCACCTCCGCAATCTCTCTCAGCCTTACCATGAGCGCGGGCGAAACCCTCACCTTCCGCTACAAGGTCAGCAGCGAAGCGAACTACGACAAGTTTATCTTCACCGCAAACAACACTCAGGTGTTCACAAAGTCCGGCGACCTTGCATGGGAGGAATACACCTACACCGCAGCAACCTCCGGCACCTACAACTTTGAGTGGAAATACACCAAGGACGGCAGCGTCAACCGCAACGATGACTGTGCATATCTTGACGATGTTGAATATCATTCCAATGCGATCCCCGGCGATTCCGACGGCGACGGCACCGTTACCGTAAGCGATGCACTGCTTGCAATGCGCTATGCAATGGGCACCGTTACAAACATCAATGTGAATGCAGCCGATGTTGACGGCGACGGCAATGTTACCATCACCGATGCCGTAACGATCCTCCGCATGGCAATGACCGCATAACCTTGACTCGACCGAATCGGCTCGGTTGAATCGAACTTAACCTACCGGCAGGGACTGCCCGCAGACATGCGGGCGGCCCCTGTTTTTTTGATTATGGTTCCACGGATAAATTTTATTTCCCGGGAAATACAGCTTCGTTTCCCGAGCCTGACTCAGACTTTTCTCAATCACGGCTTTTTTAAGAAAACGGCTCTTTAATTCGGCGGCGAAATGCGTTATAATAGAATACCGGTTCAAACCGCAGGCATTCAAATGCACATATCACTCTGAAAGGGTTCAAATAAATGGCAGCAACAGGTTCAAACGGCGCAAAGAGACGCTCCGGACGGAGCTCCGCAGGGCGCAGCGAACAGCGGCCCGCTTCCGCTTCACGAAACGGAAAAAAGCAAAGCGGCAAATCCGCCGATTCGGCCGATACCAAGCGCGAGATAATCGGAGTCGTGCTTATACTTGTCGGCATCATACTCGGCATATTCTGCTATGCACCGCGTTCGTCCCAAGGGGTTATTGCAGCAATTGTGCCTCTGCTCTTCGGCATTTTCGGCATCGGAATGTATGCAGTGCCCGTGCTTTGTGCGGCGCTCGGAGTTTGCGTTATCGCAATTCGAAAGGACGATTCGCACACGGGCACGATCGTTTGCGCAGCCGCTGCCGCATTCGCGCTGCTTTCGTTCATTCACCTTGCCGAATATGCAAAATTGACCCCCGCCATGAGCTTCGGAGAGGCTGTTTCCCATGCATGGTCCGAAGGCAGCCGTCTGCGCAGCGGCGGAGGTTTTTTCGGCGGAATCATTGCGTACCTTTTTGCAAAGCTGTTCGGCGTCACGGGCGGATGCGTTGCACTGGCGGGCATTGATATTATCATGCTGCTTGTTATCACAGGGCTTTCCATCCGAAAAACGGGCAAAAAGCTTGCCGAAAGCGTTGCGGAGGCTCACGCCGTTTCGCGTGCCCGCCGACAAACCGAGCTTTACAACGAAAAACTTGACGACACAAAACCCGAGAGAGGGCGCAAAAAACAAAGCTCATCCAACGAGCCGCAGTTTGACGAGGACGGATTCCTTGTTCATTCCGGAAAACCGCTCACGGCGGGGGACAGCGATTACGGGACGGAAAGCGGCGAACAGGTTTCCTCCCTTGCAAAACGCAGCAAAGCCCGCAAAAGGCAGGAAGCGGAGATGTCCGCACGTTCCGAAAACGTGAATGCGGCGGACATTGCCGAAACCGTCGGCACACCCGATTTCACCTCACGGCGCACCCCGCAGAAGCGCAGGCCTTTCGGCACCGCAAAAAACAATGATGAACTTGAGTTTTTTCCCGTTTCGGGGCCGCTCAAAACAACAAAACCGCAGAAGCACAGGCGCAGCGGAACACGTGAACTGAAAACAAGCGATTTTATCCCCTCCGATGTTGATGTTGACAACGGGTCTCGGGAGAATTTTCCTTCCTACGGCGATGAACACATCGACATTCCGATGAACCTTTCCTATGCCGATGTTGAACGCGACGAAGAGGGCTTTGCTCCTCCGACAGCGGATGACGACATGCCTTTCGAGCCGGATTATTCCAACGAGTCTTCCGATTCGGCTGTTTCCGCGTCGGAAGAGCCGTTTGACAGCCCCGCCGCCGGGGATTCAACCGAAGCCGATGATGACTTCCTGCGCGGCATTCCAGTGACACGCATGGAAGACATTCCGCCGCAAAGCATCACGGAACAGTCCGAAACGGCGCAAAGCGGCTTTTCCGCAGAACGCAAATCAACACCCGTCGGCGGCAATGATTCTTCGCAAGGCGGCAGTCCCTCGGGAAATACCGTCGCCTCCGTCGTTCCCGCCGCCGTGATCGAATACCAACGGCCGCCGTACAGCCTTCTGCGCCTTCCCGACCCGTCGGCAGCGGTTGCCTCCGAATCGCCGACCGAGAAGGCAAAGGTGCTTATCGAAACGCTCAACAGCTTTAATATTTCCGCACGAATTGTAAATATCAGCGTCGGTCCGGTGATAACAAGGTTCGAGCTCCAGCCCGCACAGGGAATCCGCGTGAACCGCATCACGACCCTGAGCAACGATATTGCACTTGCGCTTGCGGCTCCGCGTGTCCGCATCGAAGCGCCGATACCCGGAAAATCGGCAATCGGCATTGAAATTCCGAACAAGGATACCGCACCCGTGTACCTCCGCGATGTGCTTGAAACGCGTGAATTCAACACTGCAAAATCCCCGCTCACCATGGGCTTGGGCAAGGATATTGCGGGCAAAGTCGTGCTTGCGGATCTTGAAAAAATGCCGCATATGCTGATTGCGGGTCAAACGGGCTCCGGTAAATCCGTGTGCATCAACTGCATCATATTGAGCTTGATCTTCAAATCCGCACCTAAGGATGTTCGAATGATCCTCATCGACCCGAAAGTCGTTGAGCTGTCCATCTTCTCAGCGCTTCCGCACCTGTTCTGTCCCGTTGTTACCGAACCGAAAAAGGCGGCGGGCGCGCTGCGCTGGGCGGTTACGGAAATGGAGCAGCGTTACGGCAAAATGGGAAAGGTCAACGCCCGCGACATCTACCGCTACAATGCCATGCAGGAGCGTGAGGAGGATAAGTGGCCGCGCCTTGTTATCATAATCGATGAACTTGCCGACCTTATGATGGTTGCTTCAAAGGATGTTGAAGAATCCATCTGCCGCATTGCGCAGCTCGGCAGAGCCTGCGGCATTCACCTTATCGTTGCAACTCAGCGGCCGTCCGTGGATGTTATAACAGGCCTTATAAAAGCCAACATTCCCTCGCGAATTGCGTTTGCCGTTTCAAACGGCACGGATTCCCGCGTTATTATGGACGCAAGCGGCGCTGAAAAACTTCTCGGCAAGGGCGATATGCTTTTCCATGCGAACGGCGCAAGCAAGCCCACACGCGCGCAGGGTGCGTTTGTGTCGGATGAAGAAGTTGAAGCAATTCGCGACTTTTTCCTTCAGAATCAGGTGGCTGCTCCGTCATATGACGAAAGCGTGTTAAGCGAAATCACCGGCGGCGGGGGAGGGCTCGGCCAAGGCAACGGCAAACAGGACGACGATCTGCTTCCCGATGCGGTGCGTCTCGTTGTTGAAAGCGGCACGGCCTCAATTTCAATGATTCAGCGCCGACTGCGCGTGGGCTATGCGCGTGCGGCAAGGCTTGTTGACATCATGGAACAAAACAAATTCGTGAGCGAGCCGGACGGTGCAAAGCCCCGAAAGGTGCTCATTGATGCAGCCGAATACAACCGCATATTCGGCGGAAACCTGCAAAGCGGCTCCTCCGGGAGCGGAAAGGATACTGATTAAGTGAACAGCGATAAATTAAATTCAAAATGCTCCCGTGTCGGCCTTGTCTCCCTCGGGTGCAGCAAAAACGCCGTGGATTCCGAAATTCTGTTGGGCGAACTTAGGTCACGCGGGTTCGAAATCGTGAACGATGCCGCGCAGGCGGAAATCATTATTGTTAACACCTGCGGTTTTATCGAAAGCGCAAAGACGGATTCCATAGACACGATCCTCGATATGGCGCAATATAAAACCGCAGGCAGCTGCAAACTGCTTGTTGTCACGGGTTGTTTGAGCCAGCGTTACGGCGAGGAGCTTGCGCGGGAACTTCCCGAGGTTGACGTTTTCAACGGCGTAAAAAACTATCCCGCTCTTGCGGAGCGGCTTGCGGAAATCTGCGGAGTTGAACCCGCGCCCGAAAGTGCGAATGCTGCGGCGTGCTGCGGCATCCCGAAGCGATTGCTCACGACCCCGTCATATCGCGCATACCTGCGCATTGCGGACGGCTGCGACAATCGCTGCACTTATTGCGCGATCCCGCTGATTCGCGGCGGCAGAGTCAGCACCCCCATGGAGACCCTTCTTAATGAGGCTGAACAGCTTGCAAAAAGCGGTGTCACGGAGCTGACCGTTATTGCGCAGGACACTTCTGCATACGGCATTGACCTTTACGGAAAACCCATGCTGCGTGAGCTGCTTGAAAAGCTGACCGAAATCGAGGGGCTGCATTGGGTTCGCGTGCTTTATGCCTATCCCAACACCGTCACGGAAGAACTTGTTGACGCAATGTACCGCAACCCGAAAATCTGCAATTATATCGACATCCCGATTCAGCATATCTCGGCACATATGCTGCGCGACATGAACCGCCACGGCAGCGCGGAACACATCCGCGAAATCACGGACTATATCCGCCGCAGTGCTCCCGGGTTCATTCTCCGCACAACCGTCATGCTCGGCTTTCCCGGCGAAACCGAAGCGGATTTTGATGAGCTTATGCATTTCATGGCGGAACATCCTTTCGACAGGGTGGGCGCATTCACCTATTCCGCCGAGGACGGCACACCTGCCGCCGCCATGCCGAACGCAGTCGATGCGGAAACCGCCGAGCAGCGGCTTGACAGGCTCATGCGTCAGCAGATGAAGATTTCCCTTGAGCTGAACCGCTCAAGAATCGGCACCGTTGTTGAAGCCCTTGTGGACGGCGCGGACGAAGAATTCCTTTTCTGCCGTTCCTACGCCGAAGCAGCCGATGTTGACGGAATCATCAAGGTTCCGCATTGCGGAAACCCCGTTCCCGCCGGAAGTTATGTCAGCATCAAAATCACCGACGCGGATTATTATGACCTCTGCGGTGAATTGATGCCGTCCCCTAAAACTGCACAGTAAATCGGCACACCCCCTTAAAACTGTTATGCAGTGAGTCGGCACACCCCCTTAAAACTGTTACGGAGAAACAAAAATGAACCTTCCAAACAAGCTTACAATGCTTCGCATGCTTATGATACCGCTCTTCATCGCATGCTTCTATCTGCCCGACAGCTGGCTTATCGGCACACTGAACGGCGTTCCGCTGCTGCTCAAATACGTTCTTGCAGCAGTGGTTTTTCTGCTTGCCTATGTTACGGACACGCTGGACGGGCGCATTGCGCGCGCACGCGGCCTTGTTACCGACTTCGGCAAACTGATGGATCCGACGGCGGACAAACTGCTCACCTCCGCCGCGCTCATCATGCTCTGCCGATTTGAAGTCATGAGCTTCGGCAATTTCCTGATGCCGGTGTTCGCATTCATCATCATTGCGCGGGAAATCTTCGTCAGCGGCATCCGCCAGCTTGCCGCAGGCAAGGGCATTGTTATTGCCGCAAAAGCCATCGGCAAGGCGAAAACAACGCTGCAATTTGCCGCAATCCTTATTACCCTGCTTTGCGGACCCGTGTTCACGGCAATAGGCATTCCCGTGGATTTCGTGCTTATCTGCGCCGCCGCTGCACTGACGGTCTGGTCCGGAATCGACTACACCGTCGGAGCCAAGGATCTTTTCAAAAACAGGTGAGCGTTCGCCGCATCTCAACATGATTAACGCTTTTAAATCAGCCCCCGATTTTTTCGCGGGCTGATTTTGTTCGGGAATATTCCGAATACTTTCTTTCATGAAAAAAGCTTTAATTTATTGTCTCTTTATCCATGACCGACTCTAAATCGGCTTTTCTTTTAAGAACGTTTTTTAATCCCGTTTTCCGTGTTCGAACCGCAGTCGGTTCGATTTCGCAGTGCATTTTAATTATATTATTTTTTGATGTTGACACACAGTGTAAATCATGGTAAAATTATTTTTGTATGATAAGCGATCCCAAAAAATGAGTGCGATCTTAACTTTTGTCAAAAGGTCTTGATTTGCATTTCATGAAAATTCCGCTTGTTATATGGTATATCGGTGAAGGAGAGCTCCTCGGAAAGGAGAGCTCCTTGTTTTATTTAATTCGGTAATTAATTCAATCTCTCCCGCTGTCCCCCAAAAATTTAAATTCTGAAAGAGGTCTAAGATGAAAAAAAGTACAAAAATCACAATCATCGCAATGTCACTCGTTATTGCACTGCTTATTGCGGCAGTGGGCGTGCTTTGGTATTCGCTGAACACCGCCGAAACGTTTGCGAACCGCAGCCGAACCGATATAGCTCTCGGCAAGTATGAGATTCTGCGCGACCGCAGTGCTTCTCCCGAAAAGTTCCTTGAAGCCGCAAAAGCCAAAGATTATGACATCATAATCTTTTCAAAGGAACAGACGCTTGCTCTCGGGGAAAAAATCAAAGAGCTGTTCCCCGACGGCAATGCCGACAGCAGGCGTTTCACAATCGGGATTGAAGATGTTCTTCCGAATGACCTTGCAAAGCTCTTCAACGATGAAATGTTCTCAAACCTTGAAATTTCCGGTTCGTATTGCGGTGTGATCATTGATTTTGACAGTGTCCCCGGTGCATCCATGACGGTAAGCCCCTACGCGCCCTCCTACTCCGGCAGCATCATTGTTGAACAGGCTGCAAAGAAGTTTTCGGATGAGCTGCTGTCCCAAATTCTGCATAACAGAAATTTTGAAGACAGTCCCGAGGCGGCTTCCGACGGTTTGAACTGACAAAACCCGCCTTCTCCGCTTCAAACATCCTTTGTGTGAAGGGTATGCGCAAAGCCCGAAGCAATTTATCGCTTTAAACTTTAAAATGAACAAAAATCCGAAACGCTCCGCCGCATCGGCAGCATTGCTTTTCGGATTTTTTGTTTTCGTTTTTATCGATTTCGGTGCGCTCACCGTTCAAACGCCTGCACGGTTCTTTCCGGCTTTTTTTCGTTTTTTTCTTCCGCGCTGTTAATGCTCTTAAGCGCACGGATATTCCGCATCATATACAGCAGGAACGAAAAGCACATCATCGCCGTGCAAATGATTATCAGCGTGTCCGACAGCGCAGGAGCAATATTATAGAACACAACATGTGCAATCATCAGCGTGTATAAAAGAAAAGTCGTCAGCTTGCCGTGCCATTCCGCCGCAAGAACCTTTCCCGTGCGGCGAATTACGGCAATGCCCATGCAGCCGGTGACGATTTCCTTCACGATAAGCAGAACGCAGGGGAACAGCAGGTTGCCGAAGCGCGTCAACAGGCAGGCAAGCATCACAATTTGCGTCAGCTTATCCGCAATCGGATCGAGCGCCTTGCCGAGGTCACTCACCATTCCGAATCGCCGCGCAATAAAGCCGTCCGCAATATCCGTTGCGCCCGAAAGCAGCAGCACACCTGCCGTTGCGGAATAATCCTTTCGAACAAGATACAGCCCCGCAAGCGCGGGAACAAGCAAAAGCCGAAATGCGGAAAGCACATTCGGCACGGTCAGAATCTTATTTTTGTAAGTTTCGGTTTTGCGGGCATCATCCGCATCGTTGTTTTTCATGTTCTCCTCCCGTCGGTTCATCCTTTTTCTTTCGGGCTTTTTCGTCGAACATACGCTGCCCGAGCTTTTTCTCTGCATTTCCTTTTTCGCATTGATTATATGCCGCCTGCCGCAACGTTGTATCAATTCAACATCAACGCCCGTTAAAAAAAGCAGATATCACCTTTTTAAGGAAATTGTCCCTTTTCAGTCTTTCCCGACGGGGAAGGGTTCATTCTTTATTTTTAGTTCTTCTTCTCAAGCGCAGCATATTCCG
>ERZ808278.451-NODE-451-length-26972-cov-4.906045_pt1 | contig 26972 bp, 17 predicted proteins | sample MGYA00521239_ERZ808278 | MGnify/ENA primary metagenome ERZ808278 (study PRJEB31516, sample SAMN03275600) | gut metagenome | biome: mammalia-associated habitat; material: feces | host: Papio cynocephalus | place: Kenya | collected 2012-07-17 ... | reverse complement strand
CCTACCAAGGCTGCTTTGCCCGCGGCTTTATCCAAGCCATGCGCGCGCAAGAAGATAAAGAATTGCCGCCACCAATGCCAAAATCACAAGAACCGGTACTGCCGCGCGAAGCGCGCCCAAAACCATGCCCCGTTTTTCCGCTTTGGTAAGTTGCAACTTCGGCGCAGACGCGTCCGCGTCGTTTGCCGGCGTATGCTTTGCCGCTTTCCGACCGTGATTCCACGGCATCCACGCGGCGTCCATGGGCGCGACGGTTCTGCCGTCGTCCCAATCCGCTTCCGGTTTTTTTCCGGAAAGGGAGTGATTCTCGTCCTCAGACGGTTTCATTCGGATTCCTCCCGTCTGCTTTCAAACGGCATCCAACCTGCCGCACAGCTTGGGGCTTTCACCCCGAAGCTGTGTGGCAGAATGCCATTTGGATTGAAAATTTGCTTCCGGTTATGCCGCGGTGACGACCAATGCGCCATCCACGATCGTTGCCGTATAGCTTGTGCCGTTGTGGCTGAAGCTCAGCGTCGTGCCGTCAGCGGAGAAAGTCGCTTTTGCAGGACTGGTTCCCCAGTTTTTCGGTTCGGTGCCTTCTTCATACACATAGATGCTGATTTCCGGTGAACCGTAGCTGGAACCCTTCGCCAGGACGGTGAAGCAAACGCCTTCTACCGTCGCGGTCTTGCCGAAGAATGCCGCCTGCGCCGCAGTCACTTCCACCATTGTGTAGTTTTCAAAGTACCACGAACTACCTCTTGCATAGTTCGGCGCCACCACGAAGTATCTTTCCACACCGTCAATGGTCACCTGGATCACTTCGCCGTTCAGCTCCGTGTAAGCGGTAATCACAAGGTCGCCGAAGATCAGCGCGTAAACCGGCGTACCGTCGTCCAGAATCACATAACCGGTCGAGAAGTTTGCGTATACAGTTTTGCCGTCCAACGTCACAACCTTGGACTTCTGATACTCAAAGTTCGCAAAGTGGTTGAGGTTTGCACCGATGTTGGACGCATCCGTGAGCACCCACGCACCGTCCTTGTTCTTTGCAAGGATGTAGGTGATCTTGTTGTCCACAAACTTGTAGTACTCATGCGTTCCGTCAGAGAGCTTGACTGCTTCTACTGCCGTGCCGTAGGTTCCATCCTCGCCCATAACGGCAATCATCACCTGCTTGTTGCCCCAAGTGAATTTCAAGGTCTTGCCGCCTACGGTAAGTTCCCCGTAGATCGCATAGTCAGCCGCCGTGATGAGGTAGGTGTAAGAACCGGAGGTGAGGTAGTAATAGGTTGCGCCTTCATACGAGAAGGAATAACCGGTGCCTGCTTCTGCCGGCAGAGCCGTCAGCGTCACTTCCTTGGTATTCTCCGTCGTGCTACCGAAGGTGTATACCGCGCTGAACACGTTGGAGGCAAATTTCGCAACGCCTTTCAGCGTGTAGGTTTTGCCATCCACCGTAATGGTCTTGGAGGACATGTTGAGGATTGCAGCTTCCTCTGCGCTCATCTCCTGCAACAGCATGGTTTCGCCATCTACATAGAAGTAGAAGGAAGCCGCAGAAGTTTTCAATTGTGTAAACTTCGTGCCGTCTACCATAGTCTTGGAGGTTGCGGTTGCGCTGTTACCGTCTACTTGATAGGAAATTTCCATATAGTAGACCGTAACCCGCACATATTCTTCCTCGTCGTCATCCCATACCCGTTCCGTTTTCGATTTAATCGTCGGAACCACAGACAGCGTATGACCGCCGATTTGATAGGTACCAAGCTGTGCATACTCGCTGTCTTTCAATTCATACAGCGTGGTTGCGTCCACTTTGACAAAGTGCTTCACCACATCCCCGCAGGTAATGTCGATCGTGTTCTTTGCGGTATCTACAGCCAGCGTCGCGTCTTTTCCATCCAGCGTTACAAAGAACTTGCCGGTCCAAACGCCGTCCACTTTGGTCACGGCATAGTTTACAACCACTTTTACCGCGGAATAATTGCCTTTGAGCGCGTTCAGATCTTTGTTTTCTGCGGAAGCAAGATCTATGACATTCATAGTAATCACGCCTTCGCCGTCCACAATCTCCAGAACGTGTACTTTCGTACCCACTTCAAAGCTCATTGCCGTACCAGAGAGATACTGGACATTGGAAACCGCCTTGCCGTCGAACGTAATGCTCAAAGACGGCGTGTAGCCGGTTTTAATCTCCACTACAAGGTCATGCCGATCCGTCTCGGTGCCGGCAAGGAACTTGCCAAGGAAGGCTGCCTTGGTTTCTTCGATCATCGCGCCATGATAAGAGCTGTCCGACGGGATGTAGTAAACACGGTATGCCTGATCCTTGTAGGTAAATGCAATGTAAGAATAATCTGCGGCAAACGTACCTTCCACCGTATCGCCGTCATAGCTCCATGTTCTGGAGTTATACCACACGATCACCGGCTTGCCGTTCACCAAAGTGACCTTCGCCTTGTCATAGTAACCGCCGCCGATCAAAGGATAGCTGCTTTCCGTGGTAAACCGATACGCCTTGGTATCGACCTTGACCGCACCGAATACACCATCCGTGACGTCAAAGATATAGGTGTCGTCGCCAAGTTCTCTGACGACCTGTGACTTGTTATAGGTCTTGGTCATCCGATACTTTCTGCCGTTGATCTCCATGTAGAATACCACTTCATGGCTATCTCTGGAGTCTAAGCCCAATCCGATTGTAAGAATGACATTTTCGCCAGCCACCGTATGTTCGCCAAGGAGCTGGAACATATCCGCAGTCAGCGTGTACAGATATGCGTTGTAATTGTTTGCTTCCGGGAACGTTACAAAGTAGTCGGTGTACGTCTCCTTGCCGTCAGAGTAAACCAAACGATACAGATTGGTATACCCTGCCACCGGCTCCAGGGACTGAATCTCATAGCCGCCTGCATTATACAGAACCGCTTTCACGACGCCGCGTCCGGTCGCTGTATCATAAACCGGAATAAACCGCAGCTTTGCACCGCTCAACGTCAGAGTACGGTAGCTGCCTGTGTTTGCGCAACGGGTAAATTCCGCAAACGGAATCGTCAATGCAAAATGTTCCTCTGCGGTTGCGCTGTCAATGTTACGCACCACAGCATAGGACTCGCCGCCGAACGTATATTGCAGATAAATGCAGGAGTTGTCGTTGTTATAGTTCAACGTACCTGCGGTAACCTTGGTTGCATTCTTGCCGTCCACCGTTGCCGTCAGATTCAGTTCGCCGTCTGTATTGGCAAACCGGAATTTCACCTCTCTGCCCTGCGGATCCTGCGGCGCGTTAAGCGCAAGCTCAAACATATCCGCATACACAACGAAGCACTTGCCGTCCAGCACAAACGCTACGAATGTTGTACCGTTTCTCTTTTCCATAAAGAGCAGATCCAGATCGCCCCATTTACCGAAGGAGAAGTTTTCGGATTCTTCTCTCATGTAGCTCGGACCGTTCGGATCATAGATCCACTTGTAACCGTCCGCCGTCTTCTGGATGCTGATGATGTCATGAGAATTGTTCTGCATGAACAGTTTCTGCGCTTCCGTCAGGAATGCGTCCATATCCGGTCTGGTATACGGTGCAAGCAAAACGCCGTCCAAGGTGATCTGTGCGTCGTCTGCGGCAGGCTTGATCTTCAACAGATGCGAATTGCCCTTTACATTCAGCACGACCACCAATGTCTCGCCGTCCATGTAGAAAGAGTATTCGTCATAATCCACCGTCGTGCTGCCATACGTAAAGGTAAATGCCGGCAGATCCGCGGTCTTGGGCGCAATGATTCCCGCAATGGAGAGTTTGCCGTTATCCAAGATTGCAGCATGCTCGCCCGCGTTATCCAAGAGGAGCTCCGGCAGGAACCATCTGTATGCCCAGCCTGTCTCATTCATTGCCGCGTCAAGCGTTGCGTTCGGATACATGTAAATGCCGAAATCCTGAATTCCGTTATATCCGTTCTGTCCGCTCCAAACCACATCTTGGGTTTCCCCATCGATCTGCATGGGAACGGAGAACCGGAAGGAATTGTAGGATGCGTTTCCTTTGTTCCAATCCACCAACGCGCCGTTGAACTTCAGTCCTTCGGACGTCAGCTGCAATGCGTACTTGGTCTGGAACTGCGGCGGGAATGTGCCCGCTGTATCACTGGTAGAACCGGTCGTATAAGCCACCAGCTTCACACCCGCATAAGCGAACAGTCTCGCGTCATACAGCACTGCATCGCCGCATTTTGCGATTTCCCGTCTGTTGCCGTCCACGGTGAAGGTCAAGTCCTCTGCCGTGAAGGTATAGACATTCTTTACAAAATCCAGTGCGACCGTTGCGTCTACTCTCACGCCGTTGATCCGGACAGCGCCGTCTTTTGCAAATTCCACTTTATCCACACCGTTGGTGTAGGTGCCTGCAAAGGCATCTTCCAAAAGCGCGGTGCTGTAAACGACGGTATCGGTTCCGTCAACCGTCAACGTAACATCCGTCATTTCGCTGTCGGTGTTATAAGTAATCCGGAAGGATTTGGTTGCGCCGTCTTTGGAAACCGCGTTGACGCGGATCTGTGCGGTGCCGCCGGTGAGACGTCTCCAGTTGAAGGTCTTGGAGGTATAGGTCACGCCGTCCACTGTCAGTTCAAAACCGTACAGCGGGTAAACGGCGGGAACCCATGTCTCGTCTTCCACTTCTCCGTCATCGTCATACTCATATTCCATATAGCCGAGCGAGCCTTCCAGCACTTTCAGCGTGAATGCGTCCTTCGCGCCGACTTCGGTGTAGATCGTCGCTTCTTTATCGCTGAGCACGCCGGTCGTTGCAGGAAGCATCCGGTCAAAGTTGGTATAGGTCACGTCGTCATACATGACGGTCTTGTTGACAAAGATCAGATATTCTGTGCCGCCCTCTTTGCGAAGCTCCACAATCGTGGTCGCGCCGGAGGTGGTGATGCTGTAATCTGCGGCGGTGTATTGCGTTCCGCCGGTCACTTTCATCGCGCCCAGTTCATCCACAACAACCGTACCGTCCACGATCAGAACACCGTTTTCGGTAAACCGGATGCCCTTCGGTGCAGGCGCATCTTCCGCGGTATCGCCATACAGGAATTCCGTGTAGGAACCAACGACATCTTCCAGTCTTGCCGCGATCATATCGCCCCAAGATACGTTGGAAACATGGATGCCGAGATCATTGCGTGTAACGCTTACCACTTTTTCTTTCTTGGAAGCGTCATATTCCGCTTCATCCACACAGAAGAACTTCAGTCCCAAGGAACCGTCTTTGTTTTGATAAAGCTCATATTCGGTTTCCACACCGTCCACATACATCACGCCGCCCACAAAAGCAATGCGGATGGAATTGTCGGGTTTGTTCGGGTTGGAAACATATTCGTTCAAAAATCCGCCCATGTAAACGGTAGCGGTTGCAGGCTTGAACAGCTTGCGCGTCACGGCGTCGCCGGTCACAGAGGATTTGTATCCGGTAACGGTCAGGTCGCCGCTTTCATCAAAGGCAAGCGTCATTTCGCCGCACACCATCGCATACCGGCTGCCGTCATAGGTCAACGTCAGCGCATAGTTATCTGCACCGATGTTCAGCATTGCGCCGTCGATGACAAATTTCTTGGAGCCGAGGACAAACGTGCCGGTGAATTGCTCCAGAATCTCCGGTGCAGTGAATACCACTTTGGTATCGGTATCGGTCAGTTTCGTGCCGTCCTTTTGCAGATTGTACGTCACGTTGCCGATCGTCACAGTGAGAACGGAGACGCCGTTCTTAAACGAAACCGTCGCCGTCACCGGTGTTTCCGCACCGTTGACATAAACATGTAAACCGTCGATGCGCAGTTCGGTACGTACCCCGTTGACGATGCCGACATAAACGCCTGCAAAGTTGTTGTTCGCATACACCTCATGCGTATCATCCACATAGACATTCACGCCGGTGAAGCCTGCGACGAGGAGCACTTTCTTGCCGTCTGCGTTGGTGTAAGTCAAAGCGGTACCGTATGCGGTCATTTCCACCGTCAGCACCTGATCGCCGACTTTGCCGTCCACCACTGTGATGGACTCGTTCTTTTCATTGAACCATACGCCGTTGTAGTAAGACTTCGCCACCTCATAGGTGTCGTCGCCCTTCACGACCGTCGGCACTTTCTGATCGGACACTTTCAGCGTGTAGCCGCCGACATTGGCATATACGCCGTCAGAGGTCAGAACGAAGCTCGGCACCACATCCGTATAAGTGCCGGTGGACTGATCCAGCATCCGGCAGTAATTCTTGCCGTTTTTGACCGTATAAGTACCGTCAAAAATGAGGATCTTGCCGTCTTTCTCCCAAGCGCCCGCCATTGCGTCGGTGTTCGGGAGGAAATATGTCACTTGCTGATCCGAAACTGCGGTCAGTGCAAGATACGTTGCACCGTCTACGGTTGCAAATGCAAGCTCGTATTTTGCGCCGTCTTTATCTACCAGATACAGCTTCACGCCGGTGTAATCGCCGGTTTTCTCCACGCCGATCCACACACGGGTGAGGGTTTTGTCCCCGAAGATGACCGTCTGCGCAACATCCAGTTTCGCATCGGAAGCATTTGCGGGCTTGAAGCTGCCGACCAGATCGGAATAGTCAACTTTGCCCTGCTCGATTGCCGCGTCATTCAACAGCGGCAGATCTGCATAGAAGTAGTCTGCGCCCAGCTTATAGCCAAGCACTGCCACATTGTTTTCATCCTGCGGCAAGGTCAGCGCGGTGGGGAGCTTTTCGCCATAAACCGTTTTGACTTCTTTGCCGTCCACTGTTACTTTCGGAGCGGTGTGTTTCTTCTCCAGATCAGTCTTGATGGCAGGCGTTTCTCCCGAAACATCCCAATCCACCGTGTTCCATCCCATATCGGAAGCTTTCGCACCGACCTTGGAAGCGATCACATAATCCGGTAAAAACGCGTCGCCGCTTATGACACCGACCAAATCGCCGGATTTTGCAAGCGCATACGCAACTGCGCTGTTGTGCGTTTTAGTACCGACAACCGCGCCTTTCACCGTTGCTTTGCTGTCTGCTACGGTAAGCTCGGTATAAGCGTTGACCAACACCGTCTTATCCAGCATTGCGCCGATCACGCCGCCGACCACTTCTCCCTGTCCTTCCGCGGTTACAACCGCTTTGACATTCGTAACAGTCGTTTCTTCCGCTTTTCCGAGCAAACCGCCCATGACGGCTTTCGTGCCGCCGAGCGTCAGCGTACCGGTCACGGTCACTGCGTCGATCTTGCTGTTTTTCGCAAAGCCTGCCAGCACACCGGCAGTGCATTCTGCCGCGGAGTTTGCAATCTTCGCGTCTTTGAAAATGAGATTCTTCACCGTTGCGCCTTCCAGCGTAGCGAAGAAGCCCGCGTTTTCTTTCGCGTCATCTAAATTCAAGCCGGAAATCGTATGGAACTGCCCGTCGAATTCGCCTTGGAAGCCCGTAATCGGTGCAAACGCATCGGTCAGGGTAATATCCGCCGTCAAAACGAATTTCTTGGTGGCATAACCATCGGTGTTCGCGGCAATTTTCTTTGCTGCGTCCAGAAGTTCCGCAACGGTACCGATCTCGATCACATCTTTTGCCGGAGTCGGATCGTCTGGTTGCTTATCCGGGTTGGTTGTGCTGGTCTTGGGATCGGTTGTTGTGCCGGGCGCCGGATCGTTGCCGCAGGATACGACAGCGGTCAGCGTCATCACCACAACCAAAAGCAGGATCAGCATTCTACTGAGCTTTTTCATTGTGTTACCTCCATCATTTTTTATCTCAGTGATTTATCAGATTTTCACAGGAAAGCGGTTTCCCGCTTTTTCCGTGAAAAATATGAGCGTAAAAAGCCAAAATGGCAGGATAAACCGAGACTTACGCCAGTTCGTCCAGTTTGGTAAGATCGGGTGCAAGCACCGTTTCTTCCTTTTCCTGCGGATTCAGCGCATGCTCGTAGGTATAAACCCACTCGCCGTTTTCGTCGCGTGCCAGACAGAACAGGAAATTGCCCGCTTTGTCGGAAACCACGATATAGCTGACTTTGCCGTCCGTCGTCAAATATGCAACCGGTGCCAGCAACGCGCTCTTTTCGGTATCCTCCGTGTAAACGATCTGACCGTCCACATAGGTGTACTGCAACAGCGTAATGACCGTGATGCCGAACGGATCCACATCCATGCGCGCGAATTCCAGTCCTTTTTCATCATACACCGTATATGCGGTACTGCCGTTGGATTCGGAGATGGACAAAATCTGTCCTTCTTCCACATAATAGCCATCCGGCACATTGACCACATAATAATACGTTGCGGTCTTGCCGTTTTCGATCAACACGCCGTTTTCGGTACATTCGTTGCCGGTGAAGCAATAAACCCAAAGGGTATTGCCGTAATCGTCCTCGCCGATGCTCCGTTTGGTATTGTAATACGTTCCTTTGTACCAGATATTGACGTCATCATCATGCTCATCGTGCAAGGTGGCATTGCCATAGCCGTCCATTTTCAGCGTGTAGTAATCGATGATCGTTCCGTAGAAATCCTCATACAGATAGAAGGTTTCATCCTCATCATATCCGTAGGTCGTGTAGGTGGCACTGCTGAACACGCCTTGCACATCGAACGAGAGGCGGACATCTTTGATCGTACCGACCACTTCGGGATAATCTTCCACTGAAATGCGGATCTTCGCACCGGCTTTGGTATCGGACACCGTGTAGGTGCCATGGGAAGCGTTGCCCTCCGCATCATTGTATTCTGCATAGCGGAATACAATTTCGCCCGCTTTGTTCTGGTAATCGTAGAAATAATACCGGGTGCCGTCCTCCGTATTCCGTGCGGTGCGTTCCTCCGCAAGTCCCGCAGAGGTATACAACGTCCGATAAAGGATGGTGTAGCCGTTTTCGGACAGCTTCACGCGGCAACGGTGGTATCCGCCGTCAAAGTAGCCGTCAAAGATCAGATAACCGGACACCGGACCGTTCGGTCCGCGCAGATCGGTAAAGGAAACCGTTACGGAATCGTCCCCGATCTTGCCGTTCGTCAATGTATAATTGCCGACGTAAGGAATCCAGTCATCGCTGGTCAGATCCAAAATTTTCAGCACACCGCCGCCATCCAGCGTGATCTGCGTAGACCATGCCGCGCTGTCAAAGAACGTCATGGCATTGTTGGTCAGCGGACCTTTTGCGGGGATCAGTTCGTCATTGTATGTAAAGAAGTAGCGGTAAGAAATCGGCTGTGCGTTTTCATCCTCATAGACCACTGCAAGATACTGTTCCGTGTTAAACCACACCGCCACATACAGATACACTTCCGTATACACGGCGCCCTCCGGCTTTGCAACCTCGGTCCATTCCGCCGTCACGCTTTCGCGGGTATACAGGGTTGCATGACCGTAATCGTCATCCACGATCTTATACAGGGAATTTTCCCCTTTTCCAAGTGCGCTGTAACTGGACGGAATATCGGCTGTGGGAACCAAATACCGCTTGCCGTCCTTTTCATAAAGCTCAGGACGTACACGCAAAACCACTTTCATGACATCGCCGTCGATACCGAGGATCTCCGGATTGGACACACGGATAAAGCGTTCCGCACCAACCGGTGCGATCTCGGAAGCGTCCACATCCTCCAAAATCAGGACATATTCTGTGCCAAGGCTGGAGGTCTGGAAGTAATCCAACAGATCCAAAAGGGAGCCGGTCGGATCGGTGACATATACCGTATTGCCGACAATCCGCAACATTGCGGTATAAGTTCCGTCATCCTTACGCCCGTAATAGAAGATCTCGGTCGCCGCGTCCTCGGTTTCGATCCGGTCCGCATAGGAAACCCACGCCTTGCGGTAAGCGTCCGCGGCGGTAGCGGGGACATAGAGTTTTAAGTGTGTAAAGGTCGGATCATAACCTTCCAGCTGTCCTTGCGCATTGTATTTGTAATTGACGCCGTTAGAGAACGGAATCAGCGCGGTTTTCGCGGGAGAATCATTGGCAAGATTCACCGTGCCGAGCAATGCGCAGTCCGCAAAAGCAAACGCGCCGATGCTTTTCAGATTCTTTCCGAGATAGATTTCTTCGACACTGGAGCAACTGGTAAACGCGTATTCTCCAATGGTGGTCAGCGAATCCGGCAAAGAAATCTTTTTGGCGGACACACAGTTCATAAACGCATACGCGCCAATGGTTTCCAACTTGTCGCCGAATTCAATATTCATCAAATAAACGCAGAGATAGAACGCTTCCTTGCCCACGCTCCGCATATTCTGCATTTTCGGAATCTCAAACAGGCGGGTGAACATATAGGAGCTGCCGGCATCGTTTTCTTCCGAAACGTACGCGCAGAACGCACGATCGCCGATAGTCTCCACATTTTCCAACCAGTACAGCGGATTCTGAATCCCATAATCGGCATCATAGCCAAGCTGCCAGCATCCTTCAAATGCAGACGTGCCGACCGCATACAGATTTTCATTGTGCGCGATCGTAAGCTTTTCCAAACCGTACACCATGTAGAATGCGCCTTCGTCAATGGTGTAGATCGCTTCCGTCACCGTAACATGCTTCAGCGTGGTCGGTACGACCTGCTTGGAAAGGTCCAATGTTTTTTCATCCACAAGCAGACCATAGAGGGAACTCAGCGTTGCCTGGAACGAATAAGTATTGTCCCGATAGGATTCCGCGCCGAACAGATATGCCAAGAAGGTATCTTCCGTGCGGGAACCGCCGATAAACGGGACGGTCAGTTCCTCCAGCTTCGTGCAGGGAGCAAACGCGCCCTGCTCAATGGTCGTATAGCAAGCGGGAACGGTAATGCGTTTGATCTTGGAAGCATCCGCAAGCTGCCGGAATACCTCCGCGGAAATGGTATGCGCGGACTGCGGGAAGATCACATGCGTCGCATTGCCGTGGTAAGCCGTCACAACGCCATCCTTTACCGTGAAGTTTTCCGCATCCGGCGTTTCAAAAATCGCGGTCAGCGTGAGCTGTGCGCCCTGCGTATCCGTCAGATTCTTAATCTTCGCACCGTCCACGAACGCTTCGTATCCGCCGTCCTTGCGATACATTCTCCATTCAATAAAGGTCTTGCCGCGCAGAGTGAACGTATTTGCGGGAAGCGTGAGTTTTTCATCATAAGTAAGCTGTAACGACGGCATCTGTCCGACGCCCTCGCCGCAATCAAAAGAGATCGTGTAAGTAATCGGATCTTTCCACTGGATATACAGCACCGTCTCGCCCTGCGGAATGGTCGCGGGGAGCGTTGCGGGAACCGTACACGCCGCGTCCTTATAATACGCGTAGGCGCGATAGCCGGTTTTCGCGGGCGTATAGGAGAGCGCGTCGCCCTCTTTTCCCTGCACGGTTTTCAGCACCGTTCCGTCCGTTTCTTTGAAAATCACACTGCCGTCTTTTGCCGCCGGAGTGATCGGATCGTCGGACGGCACGGTGGTCGTCCCGGATGGTGTGGTCACCGCGGGGGTATCGTTGCAGGAAATCAGCGACACGGCAAGCAATACCATCACAAGTAATCCCAGCAGTACCGCCGCACTGCATTTCAGTTTCTTCATAAGGTTCCTCCTCATCGGGTACAAGCTCCGTACCCTGCATTTCTTTGCGTCTGCCCGGTGCTGATCCGGCGACATTCTTTCACACAACTTCTGACAAAGTGAATCTTTCAAACAGTTTGTTTCTTTGATATGGAAACAGGCTTTTTGGTCACAAAGTGACCAAAAAGCCCCGCGGGGCTTTTCCGATTTTTGCGGATCGGAGGATTCCGCTTTGGAACATCCGTATCGCATTTTCTTCGGAATTTATACACTTATCCAGTTCTCTATTATATCACTTTTTGGGCATATGTCAAGAGATTTCGACAGACTTTTTCGGAATTTACATTATCACACTACTGGGGCGCGTGTAAACATTTCCCTTTATGCAAAATGTATAATTATGATTGGTTTGTGAATAAACTGCATACTACATTTCTTGTATTTTTCTGTTTGCTTCCGTGGGGATATCCCATTTTCCATTTTGGATTTTGATTAGTATAGCATATTTGAATCACGATTGTTTTACAATTTTATGAATTTTCCGTATCATGCTATATAGATTTGACATATTTCTCATATCCGCACGGCATAGTAAAAAATAAGCGCACGCACGAAAAGTCCGCCGTGCATGCGCCTTTATCGATCTTTACTTCTAATTTTTATGCTATGGTTCTGTATGCCATGGTTATGTCATGCCGCCGATAAGAAACAACGCGCCAAGTCCGACGGCAATGCCGATTCCGGAGCGTAAAGTCAGTTTTTCCCGGAAGAAGATTGCCGCCGTCACTGCCGCAATGATCATACCGCCGCCGTCATTGACCGAAAACAGCACTACGGACGGGAGTTTCCCGGCAAGCACCGTGGAAAGCTGATTGATGACAAGCAAAGAAACCGACAGCACCGCGCCATAGCCCAAAAGTTGCGGCGACAACCACCCCGCAGATTCTTTGGCATCCGCAACTTCTTCTGCTCCGTCCGGCTCCGGCTTGGTTTTGTGCGTCAGAGAGAATACCATCGCACATACCAGATAGAACGCCGCTGTCAGTCCGAACATCAGAAAGGAGAACATACTGACGCTTGCGCCGTCTGCCTTTTGCGCAAACAGCTTTTGCGCCAGCATCACCGCACCGTTGGAAAGCATCGACAGTACCAGCAGAATCACGGTTTTGAAAGAGAAGGTCGTATAGAGTTTTTTGGAATAACCCGTCAAAAGATAGGCAGACGCAAAAAACAGGACAATTCCCGCCATCTGCCACAGAGAAAGCGGCTCATGAAACCAAAAAATCCCCGCAATCGTCGGAATCAACAGCCCCGCCGCGCCTGCAAGCGTGCAAAGCACCACCGCGCCGCTTTTCATTGCCGCAAGGGTACAGACCAGACTGAGCGCAAGTGCCACAGCGCCAAGTAACGCCGGAAGAAAAGTCGCGGCAGTCACAGCACGGCTGCCGTCGTGCAAAAGGAACACCAGTCCGAGCGCAAAAACCGCGGACAAGGTATAACGGAACGCCCCATACCATAGATAGGTGGCGCGCGCAGAAAGCAAATTGCTGGTCTTTTTATTGAACAGCGTTTGCAGGAATTTCATCAATAGATTAACTGACAATAGCAAATAGGACATTACAGGGATTCTCCTTCTGTCATTTTCCACAAATCCGGACGTGGGGGCGCGGTGGACTCCCGAATCATCAATTCACAGGGGATCTCGATCTTCCGCCGCACAGTCAAAGTCGGATTCTCAATCTTCTCCATCAGCGTCTGCACAGCGACGCGGATCTTTTCTTCCGAAAAAGTGCGCACCGTCGTCAGCGGCACATACGCATAAGCAGAGGTCATAATATCGTTGATTCCGACCACCGACACATCCTCCGGTATCTGCATTCCCGCGCCGCGCAGAGCGCGGATACAGCCGAATGCCACTTCGTCATACGCACAGATAATCGCCGTGGGAAAACAGTAATTTTTATCATGCCGCGCCCGCCGCAGAAAAAAAGACGCCCCCTCATACCCGACTTCCTCAAACCGCTTGTCGCTGATGAATTCATATTCTGCATGAGCAAGCAGACCGTTCGCTTTCATCAAAGCACGATAAATCTGCAATTTTGTATGCGTAAACTTTTCGGAAATAAACGCGATCCGGCGATGCCCAAGCGATAAGAGATACGAAAAGATCTTCTCCATCCCGCTTTCCATTTTCTGCGCCACCACCAGATCATGCCGGTATTCCGTTCCCAATTTGCCGATCGGTTCCAGCTCCAGCAGCGGGATCTCGCTATTTCCTTTATAGGTCCAGGCGTGCACACTTAAGATTCCGTCGCTTCTGCCGTCTGCGATCAGGTGCCGGATGACGTCATGCTGTGCGTTTTCCGCAAATCCGACGATGGAGATTGCCGGTTCCGCCCCCCATCCGCGCAATGCTTCCGCGGCGCAGGTCGCGATCTTTCCGTAGTAAACAGAGAGCAGTTCCGGCACCAGTACGCTGACCTGCCGGCGCGACACCGACTGCTGTCGGTATTTCGGCGGCGTCCAACCGTATTGCACCGCAATCCGGCGCACCCGTTCGGCAGTCTCCGGGCTGATCTCCGGACTGGACGAAAACACTTTGGACACCGTGGCGGGAGAAACGCCCGCCAACTGCGCAAGCGTCCGGTTGGTAATCTTCATTGCCATAAGTACACACCGCCTTTCCCGTTTTGTTCATTATACTTCACATTTTTTCCCCTGTCAATGACTTTCCCAGCGAAATTGTTTCGCTTTCTCGGCTTCCCGTTTTTTCGGGAAGCCGATGGGCAAACCACGGAAGAACGCCGCGGCAAGCGCGGCGTTCTTTCTCAGGATGCCCCGTTATTTTCGGAAGTAGGAGGGCGTGATACCATAAATCTTCCGAAACGCGTCGGTCATGTGCGACTGAGAGCAGAAGCCGCACATCAGCGCAATTTCCGCAAACGGCAAATTGGTCGTGGCGCACAGTTCATTCGCTTTGAGCAGTCTTTGCCGGATCTGATACTGATGTAAGGTACAAGCCTCATGCTTTTTGAACACTTCGCTCAAATAATACGGATGATAATTCAACCGTCCGGCAATCTCCGCTACATTCAGCTCCGGATTCTGCCGGACGAGTCTTTTCACTTTTTCGCAGAGCGGATTCGCTTGACTCGGAACGGCTTTCTGCCGGTAAATGCGGATCAGGAGCATTTTCAACAGCATCTCGCAGATTTGCTCGCTTCCGACGGTGGGAGAAAGCCGTTCTTTGAGCATCCCGGCGATCATACTTTCCAGGGGAAATGCGTTTTCTATGGCAAAAACCTCTGCAAAGACGGACCGCAGCGATACGGGAATCGTATCTAAAACGGGGGCGCCTTTTTTGGAAACCGGGATTGGTCGCATCAGCCGGATGTTCTGATAATCTCTGGAAAAATCGAAATTGAGCGTATAAAACAACAGTTTGTTTTCCGGATTGCCGCGAATTTTATACGGTTTTCCATACGGATAGTACACCAAGGTATGCGCGCGGAGCGAAATTCCGCCGCCGTCGCTTTCGAAGGTACCATCTCCGGAAAGAATATAGATCATGTGGCAGTCCCTCACCGTCACCACATCGTCGATAAAATCCGTCGATTTATTGACATACCGCAAAAACGGTTCAAAATCAAATTCCATGGTCTGCGTTCCTTTGCAAAACTTTGTTTTTTGATATTTTCTTTTTAGATTTTGATATATTCTAACACATCCATGTAGTAAAATCAAGTCAAATCCCAGTTTGAAAAGATAACCCAATCGTGAAACCATAACAAGGGGGCATAAAAATGAGAAGTCCGCTGATTCCGATGTCTGCCATCGTCGGGAAACCCAGCAAGACCGAGATTGAATCCTATCTGCAAAATCTGAAAAAGAACGGCATAGATCAGTTGATGCTGTATCCACGCTCCGGCTGTGCGCTTGCCTATTTGAGTGAAGAATGGTTCCAGACCATCGAATATTTTATTTCCGGCGCCAAAAAATTCGATCTGTATCTTTGGCTGTACGATGAATTCAACTGGCCGTCCGGCGATGCGGGCGGCAGGGTGAGTGCCATTTCGGAATACCGTTTGAAATCCATCGTGGTAAAAGGACCGGAAATCGGAAAGATCAGTACCCGCTCTCTGCATAACACCGGGCTGTTTGCGGAAAAATTTTTCCCCGATCTGCTTTCGGAAAAAGCGGTGGCATATTTCATCCGGTGTACGCATGAAGCGTATTATCAAAGATTCGGAAGCGAATTCGGCAAGCGGATTTTGGGCATTTTTACGGATGAGCCGTCCATTGCGTATTGCTGTACGGATACCTCCATCCCCTATTATGAAGAAATGGGGGAGGATTATGCCCGCCGCTTCGGGCGCGATTTTTGGAAAGATCTGAAAGACGGGCATCCGTCATTTTATCGGAATTCCTACGAATTGCTCGGAGACAAACTGCATGCCTCCTATGTCATGCAGATCCGACAGTGGTGTGACGCGCACCATCTTCTCATGACCGGTCATTTCCACACGCACGGCACGCCGATGGCTTCCGTGAAAAGCACCGGTCGCCTGTTACGGAATTTATCCGGCTTCTCTCTGCCCGGCTGTGACGATGTGGAAACTTATCTTGCCCGTCCCACGCATTTCGGCATGGTGGAGTATGCCGCGAAAGAGCACGGCGGTATGGCGGAGTTATTTGCGCTCGGTCCGTGCGATATGCCCTACGCCAAAAAGCGGGTGCAGCTGTTCTACGCCGCCTGTTTCAAGATCAACCATTACTTTCTTGCGATTTCCCATATGGATCTGCGCGGGAATCGGCTCATCACGGAGTATTTCAATGACTTCAACGTAGATCAGCCGGATTTCGCGGGGACCAGACTGCTTGCCGAGGAGGCAAAAATCGCGGCTTCCTACGCGGAAAAGGACTTTGTACCGGATGTATACATCCGGTTTCCGGAATCCGTTTGCTCTGCCCATGTACCGGACGATTTCCGCGACGAAGCGTTTACCAAGATCATCGACCGGTTCACAATCGCACAGATTTCCTGGAAATACGCATCCGAAACGGATGACTGCGCGCAAGTTCCCGTGCTTTCGTTTGATGAAACCATGCGCTATGTGCTGAATGACACCTGCACATCAGATCCCGCCAGAATCTGCGAGATGCTCCATCCCGTTCCGCTTGTCACCGACGCAGATGGAAACCCCGCCAAGGGCGTTTTTGTCCGGAAATTCACCGACGGGAGCTTCCTCGTTCTCAACCGCTCCCAAAATCCGCTCTGTTGCAAGATCGACGGGGAGCCGCACACACTGGACGGATATGGCGTGTATCGGAGCGACCGTCCGCAAACGGCATGGCAGACAAACGAACGGCAGGCGCTTACTCAAACCTTTCGTCCGGTCTATCACAACCCGAACATTCTGCGCGCCATGTATGTCAAACAGCAGACGGATTTTTCCCTCTGTGCAAATTTTGATTGTGCCGTCACATTTGCGGTGCGCAAAGAGGACGACGTAGCGTCGGACGGCAAACCGCTCCCCACGACAGAAAAAGCCGACAGTCTCTGCGCGGGCATGCGCCCGTTTTACGCGGCTTCCGATGCGATTTTGCTTTCCAAGGGCGACCACCGCCTGACTACTCACGGCAAAGATCTCCGCTTCTTTCCGACGATCTTTGTCATCGGAAATTTTGCGTGTGAAGCACAATCTGCGCCACTCTGCGCCATGACGCTCACAAAACGCAAAGAAATCTACACCCCAGGGGAACCCCTACACGACTTTGGGAAGATTTCGTTTGTAACAGAATGCGTTGTCCCCCAAAACGCAGTAGCGGTAGAGCTTTTGGGCACTTCCCTTTTCACCACTGTGCAACTTGCGGGAATTGCACTGGGCGAAGCCATTTGCCCGCCGTATATCTTCCCGCTCCCCACAACCGTCCGCGGCAAACGCGGGGAGTTGACCGTCACCCAGTATTCCTCTCTCGGACCGATTTTCGGAGATACGGACTACTTTGAAAGAGTCAAGGAGCATGACGTGTGGACCGGAGGGTTTATCCCGCCAAACGGCACAACGTTCGGATTTGCGCAGATCCGCTGGATTTTGGAATAAGTTGCAATGATCCTCCTAAAAAGCTCCGGTTGCCGTAGACCGAACGGCAACCGGAGCTTTTCTATATCCTTTATTCCGTTTTTTGCTTCCACTTCAAAAGCAATGCCGGATATATCCCTCCAGCACCACCCTGCCGCACCCGTGGAGCGCATTTTTCGCGGTTCGCTTTCAAACAATCTGAAATAAAGTTCCCATTCCGATGTTTGAAAACAGAATTTCATTTTCCTGCCATGTGATTTCCGTTGTGTCTTGCTTCCAAATCGGGAAGTTCCGAATTGTCCGCACCCCGTCCCATGCGAGACGTACTTCCTCAACGGGAGAAGCCGTTTTTAAATCGCGCAAAATCGTTTCCCAATTATCGTTTTTATTTCGGATATATCCTAATGTAGGATTTTTTGTGTTCTATGTGTTCCAAGCGTGGAAAATCAATGGTCTTCAGAAGCGGAACATCCTGTGGTGTTCTCTTTGGAGAGCCTGCAAGTTGTTTTTTATGCTCTAACGATGGGGGTTGAATTTTTCGGTAGTGAGTGAGGGAGATAATATCAGACCTGCCCCTCGGAAGGAGCTAACGGAATCATGACGGACGGTCAGAAACAACAGATTATTCGTTTGAGGGCTGCCGGGGACGGCTATGGAAGAATAGCGCAGAAAGTCGGCATATCGGTAAACACGGTGAAGTCCTTCTGCCGAAGAAATAAAATTGAAGAAGCACCCTTAGAACAGAGTGCGGTGTTCTCAGGTGAAACAACATATTGTGAGAACTGCGGAAAGGAAATACGGCAGATAGCAAAGCAGAAGAAAAAACGATTCTGCTGCGACAAGTGTCGGAACGAATGGTGGAACAGCCACCTTGATTTGGTAAAGCGCAAAGCCATCTATGATTTCAAATGTCCTCACTGTGGCAAGAAATTTCAAATCTACGGGGATAAACGCAGAAAATATTGCAGTCATGAGTGCTTTCTTGCGGAGCGATTCAAGGGCGGTGGCGTTCATGAGTAAGGAAGAACTGAAGAACGAAAAGCTCTATCAGACTACCATGCACATGGTCAGAAAGCTCTTTGAAGACGGTACCATTACGGAGGAAGAGTATCGTCAGATTGATACAATTTTTCTTGAGAAGTACCACCCGATATTCGGCACATTATTATCGGGAATTTCCTTGACTTCCGGGGCGTAAAGAGTGATGTATAGTGTCGGAAAGGAGTGATTTCATGGCTAAAATCATAAAGGTCGAGCAGACAGTGCCGACCATAAAAACGAAGAAAAAAGTGGCTGCCTATGCCCGTGTTTCAATGGAATCGGAGCGTATGAACCATTCCCTCTCCGCACAAATCAGCTACTACAGCACACTCATTCAGAAAAACCCCGACTGGCAGTACGCTGGGGTGTTCGCCGACGACGGAATTTCCGGCACGAGCATAGAGAAACGTGATGAGTTCAAACGCATGATTGCTGCTGCGGAAAAGGGAGATATCGACATCATTCTTACAAAGTCAATTCAGCGGTTTGCGCGCAATACGGTGGATTTGCTGGAGACGATACGGCGCTTGAAAGATATCGGTGTAGAGGTGCGGTTCGAAAAAGAGCACATCAATTCCATGGACGGCGATGGCGAATTGATGCTGACTATCCTTGCGTCCTTCGCCCAGGAGGAAAGTCGCAGCATTTCCGAAAATGTAAAGTGGGGTACTCGCAAACGCTTTGAGCAGGGCATTCCCAACGGCAAGTTTCAAATTTACGGTTATCGCTGGGACGGCGACCACCTCGTCATTGAACCGGAGGAAGCCAAAATCGTAAAGCTCATTTACGACAATTTTCTAAAGGGGCTTTCGGCAGAAACCACGGAAAAACAGCTTGAAGCAATGGGAGTCAAATCCTACAAAGGTCAGCATTTCGGCAATACCTCCATCCGGCAGATACTTGGCAACATTACCTATACGGGAAACCTACTCTTTCAGAAGGAATATGTTGTAGATCCCATCAGCAAGAAAAGCAAAATCAACCGCGGAGAGCTTCCTCAGTATTGGGTGGAAAATACCCACGAAGCCATCATCCCGCTTGAGGTGTATCAGGCGGTACAGGCAGAAAAAGCCCGCCGCCGCGAACTCGGTGCGCTTGCAAATTGGAGCATCAACACTTCCTGCTTTACGAGCAAAATTAAGTGCGGATGCTGCGGAAAGAGCTACCAGCGGTCAAACCGCAAAGGCCGCAAAGACCCAAATGCCAACTACACCATCTGGATTTGCGGAACACGCAGGAAAAGCGGGAATGCGCACTGCCGAAACAAAGATATCCCGGAAGCAATGCTTAAGCAGGCATGTGCAGCGGTTCTCAGTCTGGATGAATTTGATGAGAGCGTCTTTTCGGAGCGTATAGAGCGCATTGAGATTCCTGCTCCGAATGAGATGCACTTTTATTTCAAGGACGGTCACACCGTCCCGCACCATTGGGAGTCCACCTTGAGAAAGGACTGCTGGACGGATGAGCGCCGTGCGGCAAAGGGGCGGTATGTTCAGGCGCACCAGCTTGGTCCCAACAGTTCCTGCTTTACAAGCCGGATTCGTTGTGACTGCTGCGGCGAAAACTATCGCAGGCAACGTTCCAAGCACAAGGACGGCAGCTTTGACGCCGTATGGCGCTGCGCATCAAGCGGAAAATGCGATAGCCCCAGCATAAAGGAAGAAACGCTCACAGAACTATGCGCCGCGGCAATGGGTATGACGGCTTTTGATGAAGCCGCTTTCAGAGAGCAGATTACTTGTATTCACATCACTGCGCCATTTTGCCTTTCTGTTCACTTTTTTGACGGGCACACCTTCGATACTCAGTGGGAAAACAAGAAAAAAATGCCCAAGCATTCTGAAGAACGGAAACAGCATATGCGGGAAGCAATGATAGAGATATGGAGGGAAAGACATGGCAAGAGTAAAGACCATTCCGGCAACGATCAGCCAATTCACAGCCACGCCGATTAACAGTACGAAAAAACGACGTGTTGCTGGATACGCTCGTGTTTCTACCGACCATGAAGACCAGGCTACAAGTTACGAGGCGCAGGTCGACTATTACACCAGCTACATCAAAAGCCGGGACGATTGGGAGTTCGTTGCCATCTATACGGACGAGGGCATCTCGGCAACGAACACAAAAAAGCGCGAGGGCTTCAAAACGATGATTGCCGATGCGCTTGCCGGAAAAATCGACCTTATCATAACCAAGAGTGTGAGCCGCTTTGCCAGAAACACCGTTGATTCTCTCACCACGGTGCGAGAATTAAAGGATAAGGGCATCGAGATTTATTTTGAAAAAGAGAATATATGGACGCTGGATTCCAAGGGTGAGCTACTCATCACTATCATGTCGAGCCTTGCGCAGGAAGAAAGCCGCTCCATTTCAGAGAATGTAACATGGGGTCAGCGCAAGCGCATGGCGGACGGAAAAGTCAGCTTCGCCTACAGCCGCTTTCTTGGTTTGGATAAAGATAAAGAAACAGGAAAAATAGTGGTTAATCTGGAGCAGGCGGAAACGGTAAAACTGATTTTTCGGCTCTTCCTTGAGGGCAAGACGCCACACGCTATTGCATCGCATCTCACTGCGCAGGGCATCAAAACGCCCGGCGGCAAGGATGTGTGGAATCAGCAGACCATTCGCAGGATGCTGTCCAACGAAAAATACAAGGGTGATGCACTCCTGCAAAAGGAGTTCACAGTTGATTTTTTGCAGAAAAAGCTGAAGAAAAATGAGGGCGAGGTTCCGCAGTACTATGTGGAGGGCAATCACGAAGCCATCATCAGTCCGGCGGTATTCGATTTAGTGCAGGAGGAGCTTGCCAAGCGGAGCAGGGGCAAAACACGGTACAGCGGTGCGACCATTTTCTCAAACAAAATCAGGTGTGCGGATTGCGGAAGCTGGTACGGCTCCAAGGTCTGGCATTCAACGGACAGCTACCGAAAAACCATATACCGCTGCAATAACAAGTACGAGGGCACAAAATGCGAAACACCGTATGTGACGGAAGAAGATGTCAAGGCGGCTTTCGTGTCCGCATATAACCGGCTGGTTACCGAGAAAGAAGAAATCATCGCCAACGCGGAGCTTGTCCGCAGAACGCTGTGCGCAACGGATGCCTTACAGATAGAAAAGCAACGTCTGGAAGATGAGCTTTCGATGATTGTTTCCATGACACAGAGCATCGTTACTGAAAACGCCCGGATTGCGCAGGATCAGGACGAATACAAAAAACGCTACGACAGTCTTGTAGACAGGTACGATGAAACCAAGGCACAGTACGATTCGGTGGCAGAGTCCATTGCAGCGAAGGAAGCAAAGAGTGTGCGGCTGGCTGAGTTCATCTCCATGATGAAAGCACAGAAAGGCGTTATCAGCGAATTTGACATAGGGCTTTGGAGTAGCACGGTTGAGTATGTAACGGTCGGCAGGAGCAAGGGAATCACGGTTACCTTCCGGGACGGCACAGAAATCAAAGCATAACAGAATCAAGGCATTTTAGCACTCGGCTTTGGTCGGGTGCTTTTTCTTTGCGTGGAAACTGTTGCCGAACTGCTCCGTAACGGTGCATACGGCATCGTTATAAGGGTGTGCAAAAAATGCACACCCCCGTGTTCACCGTTACGGTGCAGAAATGCTGTTCCGTTACGGCGTATCAAATAAGACACGGCAACCGACTCTCCCTGTTTCTGCGGTAAGCAAGGATTTTCGGTTCTCCGCAAATACAATCCGTCTGCGTATGACCAAAGAAAACGCATTTCGGACTTGTATGGACCAAACCCGGATTCTTGAATCTGCGATCGTTTACAAGTTGTTCCACACTCACATCCGAAAGCGGAACTAACCTTCCGGCGGCATATACTGGAATTCCGGCATGAACACAAATAAAATCATCTTCTTCAATATACGTCGGCAATCCGTCAAACCAATCCACCAAATCCCAATCCAAAGGGCAATCTTCCTCTGGAAAATAGGATTGCAGTTTTTTCAGTACCGCATCCGCATCCTCCGGCGTTTTCCGCAAAAGCGCATGATAGTATTGCAAAAACGCATACTCATGATTACCGAGGATGCAATGCATATTTGGGAAGGAAGAGATATACTTGGCAAGACGTATAGAGTTTTCTCCCTTGTCTATGATGTCACCGCAAATATACATGGTGTCTTTCTTAGAAAAGTGAATCACATTCAACAGTTTTTGAAAGAGCTCATATTTTCCATGCAGATCAGATATACAGTATCTCATGTATCATTCCACCAACTCACGCAAAACATCTTCAATCGGCTCCCGTATTACATATTCCGCATAGCCGTCATACGGAGTCGGTGTCCGATTGATTATTATCAGATGCTCACCCTCAAACAGGTCAATCAGCGAAGCTGCCGGCTGGACGGTCAGCGATGTTCCTCCGACAATCAGGACATTCGCCTCCGAAATTGCTTTCTCCGCTTTTCCAAACGATTCACCGTCAAGTCCTTCTCCGTACAGTACGACATCGGGGCGAACTACCGCGTCACAGATCTCACACCGCGGTACGCCGTCACAATCCAAAAGATAGGAAAGCGGATATGCTTTCCGGCAATGTGTACAGTAGTTGCGCATGACCGAACCATGAAGCTCGATCACATGCCTGCTGCCTGCCGCCTGATGCAGTCCGTCGATATTCTGCGTGACAATCGCCTTCAGTTTTCCGCGGCGTTCCAGTTTTGCAAGCGCGATATGCGCGGCGTTCGGCTTGGCTTCGGGATAAAGCATATGCGTTTTGTAATAGGCAAAAAATTTTTCGGGACAATCCCGAAGATACGCGCCGGAAAGGATCGTTTCCGGTGGCTCCTCTCCCTCGTTCTCCGCGGTATAAAGTCCGCCGCTCCCGCGGAAATCGGGGATTCCGCTTCCGGTAGACACACCCGCGCCACCGAAAAAAACAAGATGTTCCGCGTGATCCACAATGTTTTTTAAATCATCCGTAAGCATAACTTCTCCTTTTTGATCTTCCTGATCTTCCAACGGCGGGATCTCCGACACCGCAAAAATCTTTTGATGTTTCCTATTCTGACCGCGAGAGTTATATGTGAACTCGGTGCGGTGGTTGAGAGAATCGGTAACGCTTTCTACCTTGCCAAGCTCGTTGTGGGTATAGGTCGTTGTGTTGCCCATCGCATCGGCAACGGTAAGCGGCTGATTGAGAGAGTTATAAACAGTTTCGCTGATTACGTTATTCTTGGCATCGGTGGTCTTGATCACATTGCCGTTGCCGTCGTAGGTAGTCGTAAATACGTTTCCGCGAGCATCGGTGATGGTAGTTCTTCTGCCAAGCGCATCGTAGCCATAGCAAATGACGTTATTAAGAGCATCCTTTACCGTTACACACTGGTTCAGACTGTTGTAGGTATAGGTGGTGACGTGACCGAGCGCTCCTTGACCGTGAGCAGATTGTTGTTCTGGTCATAGGTGTAGGTGGTTACGTTGTTCTTAGCGTCGGTTGCTCCCGAAGGTTTTAAAATTTCCAATTTATATTTATATTGTATTTTTAGTTTGAATATGATATAATATTAAAAATATTAAGAATGGAGGTAAGTGTTGATATGCCATTTGAAAAATTAGAAAAAGAAAATTTGACTAATGATTTAATACAACAAGATATCATTAGTGTTTTAAAAAATGATTTTCACATAACTATCAATATCATTTTAATTATCGTTAGTGTTTTTCTTGCTTTTTGTTTTAGTTTTCTTACACTGTATGCGTGGTTCTTTTTATTGATTCCTATTTTGTTTTTAATGATTTGGTATATAAAGCGGACGAAAAAAATAAGAAAGATAAAAAAACACGAATTTATTGTGGTTCTTGATGAATTGCTTTACGAAAAGCAAGGGGAATTGCGAACAGAGGCTACGTTCTATAAGGGAAGATGGATTTCGTATATGCAATTTTTAAATTATGGACGATGGGAAATGGAAGGAAACTACTATTCTTGGAGCGATAAATATAAAATGAGCAGCACAGGTATTTGCAATACATCAAATTCGAAAGATATGTTTTATGTTGTTTTATATAAGGATACTAAAAAAATTGCTATGGCCTACAACACAAAATTTTTCGAATATAGATCGTGATGCTGTAATTATAGGATTCAAAGATCGGGGCATTTGATTGACGAATGCCCCTTTATATTGTTGTGTCGATATTATGGTGATTATTGGCCAATTAATTAGCGAATTTACAAAATGAAATTACATTCACGTAATACGCGAAATAATGTCTGCCATAGATAACTCTGAACCGCTAACGTTATAATTTACCCGGTAATCACTTGCATTAATTCTATTGTATGTTGTAATATCATTGATTGAAGGAGTAAAAACTTCAGCAGCATCTAGAATTGTTGAAAATGTGCCTAATACGAAATTTACCCATTCCATTGCTTTTCCTGCTTTTTCCCCAGCGCTTTCTCCACCTGATAACGTATAAATATTGGTTGTATATTCTTCCATTATCGGTTCCTATCGTTTCGCCTCAAACAGCTGAAACTTTTACAAATTCCGTTTTTGGAGAACCGCCTCCGCAATCTGCCGCATCCCCTTGGCGTTCGGATGCAGTCCGTCAAAGCTTTCATACGGCTCCATTTGGCAAATGTCGATCAGGCGACAGGCATTCTGCGCGGCACATTCGGCAATCACTTGAGAATATGCTTCAGTTCGCTGCCTTGCGGCTTCGGACGGTGCATATCCATCAAGACTACCAAGCGGCAACGTCAGACACCATAATTCCGCCAGCGGAGCATTTGCCCGCAATTTGCAGAGCATCGCGGAGTATGCCTCGGAGAAAATGGTCAGATCATTCTTTTCTGCTTCGCAGGAGGGGCGAAGCGGAACGCCCAGTCCGCGGTCATTCATTCCCATGAAAACTAAGATCACATCCGGCACTTCTCCGTCTATACCCAGCGCCGAGGTACGCGCATCGGAGCAACCGTAAGAGGCAATCTCATTATGTGGATCAAAGCAAACCGTGCTTCCCGAAAAGGAGTCGTTGACCAGCAACCGCCCGCCGAGCGTGTCGATCACCTGTCCCCACCAAGTATCACCAAGCGCATAAACGCCCGTTTCATAACGTCTTGCCGCTGTATAAAATACCGCCTCAGGCGGCTGGCTGTACCCGAAAAGGGTACTGATGGAATCTCCGAGGATAGAAAAAGATTTTGCATGCTCTGTCTGGCTTCTTTCGTACATAATGGCTCCTTTCGCGCAATTCACACAGAAAAAATCAATCCAACTTTATCCCGGTCCTACGGTCACGCGTCCTCTCCGCCATCGTTATCAGAATCGGAAAGCAAGGAGATTTGCAAAGGTATGGTGTCACTGTGCGGCAATGCGGACAAAGCGCACCCATTTTTCTTTGAGCGAAATTTTCTCGACACGGTATCCATATTGCTCTGCTTCCTTCTTGTAGCGGAGGAAGGAGTGGTCGATAGGAAAGCCGAGAATTTCCTCAATTCTGTCAAAAGAAAGTTGGTATTTGTCGCTTCCGTCGCATTCAAGAAACCTCCAAAGTGGCTCATATTTGCTCAATGAAATCGCCTCCGAATCAAAGAAATTTACCCTGAAAGGCGGATGACTGTAAACAGGTAGTGGTCAGTGCCAAATAGTCTTTTCGGCGGTATTTCGCCTGATTAACAGTCATTCGGTTGTATATGTCCCGAAACCTTAAAAATTGGATTTCTTGAAGCCCTTTCAGACCTTGCGAGATAACAGAAAACCCTTGAAAACGCAGTGTTTTCAAGGGTTTTAGTGGCTCCCCCTGTTGGGCTCGAACCAACGACATCGTGATTAACAGTCACGCGCTCTGGCAGTCGGGGCTGTTTACACCAAAAGCGCACCCGAACGATCTATGTAAAAAATGAAGTATCAACTATATATAATTATACCACAAAACACAGTGAATTGCAAGAGATTGGGAACATTTTGATATTCTCCGCCGCATAAAAGTTCTGCCACCGATTACTCGGTGGCAGTGATCGTTTGGCGAATCCGAAGCCATTCTTCGCAGAACTTGGCGTAAGTTAGGTTCATTTCATAAGTGATCTCATAGTCTTTGCGTACTTCAATCCTCCGGAAAAGCTGACCGGCAATCATCTTCTTTGCTTCAAAAGACGATTCTTCAAATTCCACCGACCAGGTTTTGAACTGCCGATATGCCGGGATGATCATATCGTTCGTCCGTTTCTCGTCGGCTTCCTCCGCTTTCAGCTTCTCCAGTTCTTTTGTTTCGGCATCAAGTTTCTCACGCAGCGTGCGAAGGGCGGTTGCCAGATCCTCCCCGGAAAAGTCGCTCTCCCCTGCAAGTG
>ERZ808278.449-NODE-449-length-27176-cov-4.465175_pt1 | contig 27176 bp, 21 predicted proteins | sample MGYA00521239_ERZ808278 | MGnify/ENA primary metagenome ERZ808278 (study PRJEB31516, sample SAMN03275600) | gut metagenome | biome: mammalia-associated habitat; material: feces | host: Papio cynocephalus | place: Kenya | collected 2012-07-17 ... | reverse complement strand
AATGGAGCCATGTCCGATAATGCATTAACGGTCAATTAACGGCGATTGGCGGAGATCGTCATCAGGGAATTAATGGCAAATTCGCGGGTAATTATATGTTACTCTGCTTTTAATGGGGGAGGCAACGGCAATTAGTGCCCGATATTGCATACATTGTAAATTTAGTGTAACTTTGTAGGCAAAATGAGAATTAGGGCAACATATTTACTGCTGTGGCTATTGCTTGTGGGGCAGATGGCAATGACGGCTTGCACGTCCTCCACGATGCAAGTTCGGGAAGCAGAGCGCACCATCGCCATCGCAGACAGTATGGATGCGGAGCACCAACTATATTCCGACACGGCAGCACTCCATGCTGCTATCCGCACGCTCGACAGACCCTTGTTCCGCCACCTCCACCGCAACACCCTCGCTGCGGCATACTACTATATGGGGCGCAACCTGAGTGCCGGCAATGCCATCCCCGATGCTGCCGAGTGTTACATTGCCTGCGACCGTCTGCACCCCGATGACCCCATCCGCCGCGGACGAATAAACGCCTGCATGGCATATATCTGCAGCCAACAATGTGAGGACACATTGGCTCTCATTTTCAACAAACGTGCCATAAAGGCATTCCAAGAAGGCGGCAGCGAATGGTACTATGCCTATAGTCTCCTTTCCTTATGTGAAAATTATAGTAACATCGGCAAATTTCATATTGCCGACAGCCTGTGGCAAGAAGCACGATTGTTCCGGTTAGATAGCATGTATGAGGCATACACGTTGGAAACACGGGGCTTCTGTTTCTACGAACAGCAACAATATGACTCCGCATTAACTTATTATCTGCAAGTTGCAGACTTTCCTATTGACAATGAATATAGGTGTTATAATTATCTGAAGATTGTACAGATTTATGAGAGCATGGATAAAATTGTCTTGGCATATCCTTATGCCGAATACATTGTGTCCCACTCGCAAACACCTAACTTTTGCAAAAACGCATACTATACACTCATCAATAAAGCAAAGCACGCAAACAACGCAGAACTCACAGCAGTGTACTCGTACCGACGTCAGGACTACAGCAATATGCTCACCACTCAATGCGAAGGATATGCTCAAGCCGTAGTGAAATTGCAAGCCTACATCGCCACACCACACCCGTTCCGACCATGGAAGATATGGCTCGCAATCGCGTTGACATGTTGTATCATACTATCAGGCATTGTGTATCTCTCACATCGGTACCGAAAACTGGGGCTAAAACAGAAAGATATACAGTTGCAGGAAAAGGATACCCTCCTACGGCAGCAGGCGCAGTCACTACAGTACTGCCACAATACCATTCAAGAACTGAGCGAAACCATCAGCACAGACCGTAGTGCCGAAGTCAAAGAGCATATTGCATACCTGCAATCGCTATACCCGCACCCCGAAAGGAGTTGGCTGGATTATGAGATACTCCGAAATGCAGTGAGCCCCGCCTTACTCTGCTTTTGCAACAGGCTGCAGCAGATGCAATTGTCCGAGAAGGAAATCACACTATGTGTTTACACCTTGCTTTATGACAAAGCCACCCTCAGTCAGTTGGCGGATTATCTGTGTTATTCGCCAAGTAGCATCCGCACGGTCAAGCAACGGGTAGCCAAGAAATTGGGACTTGATAATGCCACAAGCCTCTATCAATTTCTGCTTGATTTGGCGGTTCTTGGTACCGCAACAAGGCTCTAAAAGTGAAATTGTCCACATGGTAAAAATGCAATTCGCTGATAAACAACGAATTGCATTTTTTATTTGTCCACATACTTTTCTTGGTGTATATAGCGGAAAGCAGTACCTTTGCACCCGGAATTCGGACGTAATGTGTGTCCGAAATAGTGTAAACTTATAACATCAAAGAAATGAAGAAAAAAGTACTGCTCTTCGCCATTTGCCTGTTGGGCATTGGCTACGTCTCGGCTCAGTGGAGCATTCGGGAAACAGAAATCATTTTGACCGAAGTTATCGTCTTTGGTCCGATGGACGACAGCAAGGACAACAAAGGAGGTTGTCCTCCAGATCCGCGTCAATTCCGTGCTACACAAGATGGCACCACTATCACCGCAGGCGCAGACACGGACGCGCTCGCACACGTCACGGTGCGCGACCAAGCCACCGGCACCACCGTTGCCGACCAAGACTTCTTCGGCGTGACGGCCTTCTCGGTACCCGCCAACGGCTCCTACACCATTCGTATTCAATCCGCAGGCACTGCCGTAGAGGGATATTTCACCACCAAGTAATATCAACCATATCATTATTACATATTTATGAAGAAATTTTTATTCTCTATGGCGTGTCTCGCCATATTAAGCAGCCATTCATTGTTTGCTACCAATGTATCACAAGTCGTATATGCAGAAGACCGCATGAGTGGCGAACTGAAAGTATCATCTGCCGATTTTGATGGCACAGACCATTTTTGGCAAATCACACTGCCAAACGACAAACGCATCAAAGTGACACGTATCAATAGCACACACTTCAAGCGCACAGGTAGCAATCATGTGTTATTGTTAGTAAACGAAAACATTGACCTTATAACGGATGAAAATACCGCTTTCAAGAAGGGTATCTATGTGGATACTATAAGCGATGCCTCTAATCTTACTTTGGTTATTCAAGGTTTTACGCAAGACTATGCCTTTGTTCCCAAAGACCCTGCCATCACTATTCGTTTCGCCGTAATAGATGAATATCCGTCTTCGGAAACTATTTATTTCAATGGTGATGTAGAAGTTGTATCGGGTGCGTTCTATACATCAGGATACCAAGAGTATATGGGAACAAAAGTAACGGCAGTTCTTGGCGATGACTACAACCAGTACACTTGTTTCGGTTCTCCGCGAGGAGGTATGATACGCGGTAGCAACGAAGGATACCTTATTTTAGGTGGCAATCCCAATGGTTATGGCAATCACAATGTCTATATCAATCGCTATACCCCGAATGCCAATGTGATTATGACCGCAAGTTCGGGTAAAGTGGGAATAGGAGTGGATGCCCCAAAAGAGAAACTGCATATCGCAGGTGCCATCCGTGGTACAGGTACGGCAGGACAACTGATGATTCGCACGGATAGTGGCTATGTATATGTTGGTCCTACCACCAAATCTACTATGAACTTTAATACTAATCTCAGTCGCTATGTATTCGACAAACCGATATTTAATAATTCTGGTGCCTTTAGTGCAAATAACAGCAATCTTACACTACAGACGAACTTTACACCGCGCCTAACCATCCTCAGAAATAATGGTTATGTAGGCATTGGCACGTCTAATCCTGCTTATCGCTTGGATGTGAGTGGCACGATGCGTGCTTCTCAAATCATTGCCACGACAAAAGTGGGTATTGGTACCACGTCACCAAGTTATATGTTGGATGTAAATGGCACCATCCGTGCTAATGAGATAATTGTCAATTCTGGTTCAGCAGACTTTGTGTTTGCAGATGATTACAACCTACGCTCTTTAAGTGAAGTGCAGCAGTTTATCCAAGAGCACAAGCACTTGCCCGAAATTCAATCTGCGGAACAAATGGAGAAAAATGGTGTAAGCGTCAATGAATTGCAAATCCAACTTCTTCAAAAGATAGAAGAACTGACGCTTTATCTTATCCAACAAGAGCAGACTATCCAAAACTTGCAACAGCAAGTAGAACAACTAAAGAAATAAAGATATGAAACGATTTGTTTTGTTTATTATGCTTTGCGTAGTACTTTGTACAAGTTGCAAACACGAGGATTTAATAGCCAATAATCCATCAGGAGGAACTATATATTTTTTCCAACTGCAAGATGATAGTTTTTTGAACAAGGTTCTTGTCAACACAAGTGGTGTTATTGGACACCACTACATATATGGGACGAAATACAAAATATCATTATGTCCAAAATTAACCCCTAAAACTCCGATCTTTGGAGAAGGAGTTAGTAACGCAAATACAAGTTATCTCATCGGAGAGGATTATACTATAGATGAACTTATTTCAGCCGATAGCCGATTTGTGGCACTCAAAGATGGTTATTATCTCTGTTATCCGTATGCGTGCATTGAGCAATATGCCCAGTTCTTAGATGTGGAATGGAGAGAATTCTATTCTGTGGATCCTGATACAGTACACATTTATGATGCTACGACACCTTACCGTAAGCGTTTCTGTATCGGAGAAAAGGCATTGGTAAAATTAACGGGGAAATCCACTTTGCATTTTCATGGTCGGTCTAAAGAGCAAATAACCATCGAAGATGTTATTCAAGCCTTAAATACCATAATTGAAAATGGTGAAATAGAAAAGTATTGTCATTCTACTTACTCCAAATCATTATTATGAAAAGATATACATATATCATAATCTTTTTGTTCTTAAGCCTCACTTTAGTAGCACAAGAGTATTCCATAGATGAATTGTACGATAAAGCGTGTCTATTCTTTGCACAATCAAATTCTATGCAACAGGAGTTGGGCATACAAAATGCAGTTTCCGTTCCTGTGGATATCTCCTCATTGGAAGCCATTGAGAGACATGGCATAAGTTATATGTACGTGGCAAATCGGGCGGATTCAATGGGTTGGGTCATTTTATCTAATGAAAGGCAATATACTTCAATAATAGGGCACTCCAATTATGGCAGTTTCTCTTATTCCGAAGATTTACCACCTGCATTATTGCTGATTTTAGAGAAACACATGAATGCAATAGACTCGACACGGTTATATGGTGCCAAGAATGTATCCCCGCAGATTTCTCCATCATCAGGTATATTTCAAACCAAGTGCTTTTTAGGAACTACTAGTTGGGACCAATCAGGTAACAGAAATGGCGATGATGCAGATTGCGCCAAAGTGTACAATAAGTACATGCCAACATTATTTTCTATGTGCTCTACCTCGTGTAATAAACCAACAGCAGGATGCGGAGCAATTGCAGTAGCACAAGTAATGCGCTATTGGCGATGGCCGGATTACGTAGATGTAGCCGAGAAAGTTATTATGGGGGTAGGATATGGGACTATTCGTAGTTGGTTCGATTGGGATGCAATGGTTGATACCTTGGCAAACAACATTCCGATATATAATGTTGACGCTGTTGCAGGATTGATTAGAGATGCTGCTAATGGATTGTTAACTTACTATACAGATTGTTTGGGTTCTGCAGTGGGGAAAACGCGTATTGCCAGAAATATACAAGAAAATCTGCTTTATACGTCTAAACTCTATGATGCAGATGATGTAAATTCTGATAGTCTTTTACGCGCTGAAATTGACGCTAAACGCCCTGTTATCGTTCAAGCATGGGATGGCCTTAGTGCACATACATTTGTAGTGGACGGATATCAAATCTATCCATATTCAGGAGGAGAAGTTATGTATTCTGTAAACTTTGGATGGGGTGGGAGTATGAATAATTATTATGACCTTGATTTCAACGGATATGATAGTGGACAATCATTTGTAACGTTGCACCCCGATTGCTCAAAACGTCAAGGAATTGTTTCTATAGATACAGCAGTAACTATTTCTAACGATGCTGTCCGTACCTACTATTCAAGTACGAATGTTAATGTCTGCACAAGAAGCAATAATGTCATAGTACAACGCGAAGGGCATTTAACAATCAAAGCCGGTCAGCAGATTGTGTTGAAACCCGGATTTCATGCTAAACAGGGAAGCCATGTATTACTAACTATAGCCAATCCCTGCGATGACGCTAAAATACCGGGAGATAAGTCTTCGAGACATTCTTTAGCCAAAAATGCAGAAACATCTGACAATACAACAGAGCCAACGTGGGAAGCAAATGCTGCAGATATATGTACCATCGGTAGCAATAATCTAATGGATACAGATAATACCACCATTGACCATATTGTATTATATAATGCCAGCGGACAATTGCTCCAAATCATCTATGGTAATGACGGAAAACTTTCCGACCTGCCTTGCGGTCTCTATATTCTGCAAAAGCACATGACCGATGGCAGTGTGGTATCAGAAACAATTGCAAAGTGTTGACAAAGTATGTCCTTTGTAGCCAAACTCACTCTCTCCAATAGGTATAGAGGTTATGCTGTGGGTGTAAGCCAGTATCTGCATTGATAAGACTTACACATGGTTCGTAATCGCTACGTGCAAATGATTGGCGCGTAGCGATTATTTTTACTGCGTTTTTGATTATACCAACCTCGAAAAATGCTGTAATTTTGCAGCCGAAATCATAATGACAAACAATATGAAATCAAACTTCAATGAGTGCGCTATTCGCGCCATCAAACAACTGCGTATCGCCCGCGGAATCAAACAAACCGCGCTATCTGAGGTTATCGGGTGTAGTGAATGTGGGTGGTCACGTATCGAACGGGGAGAACGCCCGCTGACGCTTCCCGAACTGGATAGTCTTGCCGACTATTTCAGTGTATCTCTGGCAGACCTGTTAGGCACAGGCGTGGATGATACGCAGGACCACACTCTCACGTTTCTTCTCACCATTCATCGCGTGGCACCTTGTCAAGTGCAATCGCTGTCTTGTCAGTCCGACTTATGAGCCAGTCTCCTTCTGACCCGACATTGCTCCGGTGGCGACAGTCCACGCAGCAGATACACACGCTTTTGGAGCAGCAGGAGCACCTGTTGGCAGACCTGCTCAATCAGCGGGATGCTGTATTGCGCACCACCAACGACTTCTTTGTGCAGGACGACTATGTTCGTCTGGTTGTAGAAATCAAAGCACGGGAACGCAATGGCGAACAATGGCCGTGCCGTTGGCATAGCCTGCCGATGTTGGCGGACGCACTCACGCCTGTTGTGGGTTGGATTGTCTCGCCCAACAGCCTTTGGCGTGCTTTCCGGCAAAGCCATAAATACGAGGATGACATCCGCCGCCGAACACTATCTCTCCGGCACACTACACGAAGCAAATAACACTCCATTACACGAACAATTGTATTTTAACGCCGGTTGCCTTGAGAAAAACATTCTAATTTTGCATATATCATTCATTTGTTGTATCTTTGCACTCCGTAGATATATGTATTCTACATAATAATGGTATGTTTTTTGTTGTAGATACCGAAACTACCATTTGTAACAAATAATAGAACTCCTTGCCGAGAGTATCGGCAAACTACTGACATGAAAGCAAATAGTTATAGTCGTCAAGAGCAGAATGTCTTCAGAAAAATGATTGAGGACAAGCGCGCCATTCGTTCATGCATTCAGTCAAACGGAGACATTAGAAAAATTGCAAATGAACGAGGTATTAAGTTCGCTACACCCGTATGATTTTGTACGGGAGAATGATACTGATTATTCTTTTCGGACTGATGCGGGGGTGGTCTATCGTGTCTATTTCTTAGATTATTCAGACCAGTTCCCGTTGCCCGTTACAGTGTATGAGTTTAATATTGAGCCTGTTGATAAAGAGGGGAATAAAAAGCGAGGCATGGATATTCGGATAGGTCATACGATTGTGTCTATCCTGACAAAATTCTTTGAGCGCAACACAAATGCAATGCTGATGGTATGTGATAGTACCGATGGTAGGGAATTTCAGCGCAAATTGCTATTCGAACGATGGTATAGCCAATATAGCAATGGCAAAATAACGAAAGTAGATGCCTCCCTTAACACAGAGGATTATATGCTCTATACCTCGTTGTTTGTACATGTCGATAATCCATACAAGAAGCAACTGATTGCGGCTTTTTATGATTTAGTAGCCCGCAATATGTGTCCGGAATAAACAACTATCAGTTGTCCGAAATGTACATAATTTAGACTAGATTCATAGCACATTACAAATCAGCGTGCTACGTTTAGAATATGGACAGTTGTCCATACTATATATTTTTTATGGACAGCCGTCCTTGCAAAACGGCATTTCGTGTATTATCTTTGCACCGTCTTTCGAAAGTCATAGTGTCCCATTATAGTGAAATGCCTATAACGCATTCACTTTTACGATGCGCCTTTATTATTTACGACCATTTGTTTATATCGGATTTTTCCATTTCTTGCAGTATATGGGTATAAAAACTTTCCATTTCTTGCAGTGCAACGTGGCAGAAATTTTCCATTTCTTGCAGTGGGCGTTGTGTGTGTCGGATAAAATGGCTACCTTTGCGGTCGAATAACAACCTGTTAAAAGGTTGATAGATTTCATATTATGGAAATAACAAAAATACTACAAGACCAAAAACAAGAGTTGGCTGCAACAGATACCAATACGTTTTGCCCTCGGGAAGAAGAGAAACTCTTCGATTTGGATAGTCCGTTGGCACAGGTGGTGATAGGTGTCCGGCGTAGCGGCAAGTCCACCTTGTGCATAAAAGTGCTTAAAGAAAAAGGCATCTGTTTCGGCTATGTCAATTTCGATGACGAGCAACTATCAAGCCTGCAAGCCGAGCAACTGAATGACGTGCTGGACGCGGTATATAAGGTATATGGTGACGTGACCCATATTTTTTTTGACGAGATACAGAACGTGCCCAAGTGGTCGCTGTTTGCCAACCGTCTTTTGCGGCAAGGTGTGCACCTCATACTGACAGGGAGCAACGCCAACCTGCTGTCGGGCGAATTGGCAACCCACCTCACAGGGCGGTACAATCAGATAGAGTTGTATCCGTTTTCCTTTGGGGAGTATTGCAAGGTGCGCGGTGTAGATACCGAGACTGACAGCACGAAAGCCAATGCCCTGCGCTACCGTGCCTTGGAGGAGTACATGCAACAGGGCGGTTTTCCCGAACTCCTGCACCTTAAAAACCCGCACACCTACACGCTGTCACTCCTCAATGCCGTGATAAACAAGGATATATGCAAACGGTATAATGTAAAGTATCAGCGGACATTGACAGATATGGCAAACGGTGTATTGGACAAATTCTGTCAGGAAATATCGTTCCAACAGTTGCAGAAGCAATACGAATTAGGATCACTGCATACGGCAAAGCAGTACCTACACTACCTGCAAGAAGCGTATTTGGTGAGGTTGCTGCCCTTATATACCTTCAAGAGCAAGGACAGGCAAACAGCGCGAAAATGCTATGCCGTGGACCCTGCGTTCATCACCAACCACGAAGACATGCTGCAAACACCCAACTTGGGTTGGCGACTGGAGAATGTGGTTGCCATAGAACTGATGCGGCGCATGGACAGCGAGATAGAGAGTCTGTTTTATTATCGAAAACCGAAAGACTTTGAAGTGGACTTTGTGCGCGTCAAGATGAGCAGGATAGAAGAGTTGGTGCAAGTAACATACGATTTCCGCGAGCCCGCGACCAAACAGTACAACCGCGAGATAGGCGGTCTGATAAAGGGCGCACGATTGACCCAGTGCGACACCTTGACCCTCGTGATGATGGACGGCAAGCCACAGACCATAGAAAAAGACGGCTACTGTATTCATTGCGTTAGCGCCACAGACTGGTTGTTGCAACGCTGAACAGGAAGTCGTAAAAAACTTTCCATTTCTTGCCTTGCCCTAATTTGGTATACATCGTTCGTCTGTCGTATCTTTGCACCGTCTGTCGAAAGGCAAGGTCTTGTTGCCGCCGTAGAAGGGTGACATTTTCATTTATGTTTGTACACTCGACTTATTTGTTGTATCTTTGTAGTCGATAATTCTTGTTTTGTATGCGGAAGATAGTGAATGACCCTGTGTTTGGTTTTTTGTCGGTGCCTAATGACGTGCTGCTCAATGTGTTGCAACACCCTTATGTGCAACGGTTGAACAGGATAAGGCAGTTAGGGTTGAGTTTTTTTGTGTATCCGGGAGCGATGCACAGTCGTTTCTTGCACTCGTTGGGGGCAATGCATCTGATGGAAGAAGCCATCACGTCGTTGCGCCAGAAAGGCGTGGATATATCTCATAATGAGGGCATTGCAGCCATGGCGGCGATACTGCTCCACGACATCGGACACGGTCCGTTCTCGCACGTGATGGAGCATACGCTGGTGGACGGCATCACGCATGAGGAGGTGAGCCTGCGGATGATGGAGCGGATTAACCGCGACTTGGGCGGGCAGTTGGATATGGCAATAGCGATATTCAAAGACGAGTACCCGAAGCACTTCCTGCATCAGTTGATTAGCAGCCAGTTGGACGTGGACAGGTTGGACTATCTCTGCCGTGATTCGTTCTTCTGCGGGGTGACGGAGGGGAGTGTGGCGAGTGCGCGCATACTGAAGATGATGAATGTGGTGGACGACAAACTGGTGGTGGAGGCAAAGGGCATCTATTCGGTGGAGAAGTTCCTCGTGGCACGGCGGCTGATGTACTGGCAGGTGTATCTGCACAAGACATCGGTGGCTGCTGAGCAGTTGCTAATCAAGATATTAGAGCGTGCCAAACGGTTGGCGACAGAGGGCAAGGAGTTGTTCTGTTCGCCTGCGTTGCACTATTTCCTGTACAACCATGTTACAGCAGAGGAGTTTGCGGCGAGCGACTACCCGTTGGAGCAATACGCGTTGCTGGACGACTCGGACATAATGAGTGCCATCAAGGTGTGGATGAGCAGCGATGACAAGGTGTTAAGTATTCTGAGTCAGTGCTTTACGAACAGACGGTTGTTCAAAGGACGGCTGCTGGACAAGCCCTTGAGTGAGGAGGAAAAGCAGGATTTGCGTGAGCAGTATGCCGCACATTTCGGAGTGAGCGGGCAGGACGCGGAGGACTTCTTTGTGGAGCATGTGTCGACCTCGAACACCTATTCGGAGAAGGATGACTCGATAGATATTCTATTCAAAGATGGCACCACGCGCGACATTGCCGAGGCGTCGGATATGCTTAATCTGCAGACGCTCACCTACAAACCAAGGAAACTGTACCTCTTTTATTACAAGATATAACCAACATCTAACCAACCTATAACAAAAACAACCTTTATATGGAATTTTCAGCACAACAAATAGCCGCACTTTTAGGCGGGAAACTATACGGTAACGGCAACAAGACGGTGAGCGACGTAGCCCCTATTGAGCAGGCGACGGAGGGCAAACTGTGTTTCCTGTGCGAGGAGAAATATATGCATTACTTGGCTGATACACAGGCATCTGTGGTATTGGTAACGGCGGGGCTGCTGGGCGGCAAGGAACCGCAAAGCGGGGCAGCAGTGATTGCCGTGGAGAATGCCCGCAGTGCGATGGGGCAGTTGCTGCAATTGGTGGCAAAAGCCATGAACCCGCCGCGCAAAGGGATAGAGCAGCCGTGCTATATCAGCGAGGGCGTGGAGGTGCCCGAAGACGCATATATCGGGGCATTTGCCTATATCGGCAAGAATGTGCGGATAGGTAAGGGCGTGCAGATATATCCGAATACCTATATAGGTGATAATGTGCGTATTGGAGATGGAACGATTCTGTATGCGGGGGTGAAAGTGTATTACAATTGCGTGGTAGGCAAGGGCTGTATCCTGCATGCGGGCGTGGTGGTAGGTGCCGACGGTTTCGGCTTTGAGCCCGACGCACAAGGGGTGAACCAGAAACTGCCGCAGATAGGCAATGTGGTGATTGAGGACGACGTGGAGATAGGTGCCAACACGACCGTGGACAGGGCAATGATGGGCAGCACACGCATACATCGTAACGTGAAGATTGACAACCTCGTGCAGGTGGCTCACAATGTGGAAGTGGGTGAATCGACGTTCCTCTGTGCGCAGGTGGGGATTGCCGGCTCCACCAAAGTGGGCAGCCATTGTATCCTTGCCGGACAGGTGGGCGTGGCAGGGCATATTGCGATTGCAGATAATTGTGTGTTCGGTGCGCAGACAGGCGTGGCAGGCAGCGTGCGCAAGGCAGGTATGTACCAAGGTTCGCCTGCCATTGACGCGATGAACTGGCGGCGGTCGAGTGTGGGCTTCAAGCAGTTGCCCGACATTATTCGGAAAATAAATCAATTAGAAACCAAGAATTAACAACCACATTAGTTGCAACTCTTAATTCTTCATTCTTAATTTCTCATTTATACAGGAAGCGTTTGATGCTGCGCTTGGGGGTTTTCTCGAAGGGCTCTTTCTTGATTTCGATGTCACTGACTTGGGAGTAGGATGGGATGAGGGCGTTCAGTTTCTTCAGGTTCTCTTTCATCAGACGCTCTATCTCTTCCAATGAGAATTTGCGGGTGGTCTGCTCGTCGGGGAAGACCAATCCTACGAGTTTGCCCTCGCGCTCCACAATAATAGACTCGCCGACACCCTCCTGATTGTTGAGTTTGTCCTCTATCTCCTCCGGATAGATGTTCTGGCCCGATGCGCCGAGAATCATAGTCTTGTTGCGTCCTTTGATGAAGATGTTGTGCTTCTTGTCCATGTATCCGAGGTCGCCGGTGTGCATCCACCCGTCTTCGGTGAAGGCGGCGCGTGTGGCTTCTTCGTTTTTGTAGTAGCCCATCATGACGTTTTCGCCGCGGACAAGGATTTCACCCACGCCCTGCGAGTTGATGTCTGCTATCTTCACCTCCATATTGGCTACGGGTCGTCCTCCCGACTGGGCTACGAAGTTCTTGGGGTGGGAACCTCCAATGAGCGGTCCGCACTCGGTCATGCCATAGCCGACGGATATGGGGAAGTGTATGTCGATAAGGCACTTCTCTACGATAGGATTGATGGCTGCTCCACCACAGAGGAAGTAACGTATGTTGCCGCCAAACGCCTTCTTGAGGGCATTCTTGACTTTGCGTCGTATGATGTCTCCGAGAAGGGGTGTGCGCCAACAGAACTTGATGGCGGGTTTGGATATAAGCGGGTTGATATTCTTCTTGTGAATCTTCTCGATGACCAGCGGGACGGTAACGACCATATAGGGCTGCACATCCTGCAGGGCTTTGAGGAGGACACTCGGGGTAGGGCTCTTGGTGAGGAAATAGATATGCGTGCCTGCGCATAAGGGATAAAGGAACTCGCATATTTGTCCGAACATGTGTGCGAGCGGGAGCATGGAGACTAAGCGTTGGTTGGGCTCAACAGGCAGCAGGGTGAGTCCGATTTCTACGTTGTTGCTGAGTGAGCGTCCGCTGAGCATGACGCCTTTGGGCGAGCCGGTACTGCCGGAGGTGTAGTTGAGCAGTGCCAAGGCATCGGGGTCGGCGGTGAAGTGAATGTCTTCGGGTCGGACGGAGGTGGGGCAGGCAGCGTCCCACGCTTTGCGCGAGATGTCGGCAAGGGTGTCTGCGTGGCGCAGAATGGAGAAGTCCTCCATGGATATGATGGCATCGAGTTGTGCGAGGGGCTCGTGTTGGAGTTCGCGCCAGACATAGGGTCCGACGAAGAGCATGCGCGCATCGGAATGGGTGAGGAGTTTGCTGATGTCCGCCGCCTTGAAGTCCTGCAAGATACTGACTACGACACCCTCGTAGGTGGCAATGGCGAGGTATGCGATGACCCAGTTGGAACAGTTGCGGGAGGCAATGGCAATCTTGTCGCCTTTGCGTATTCCGAGCAGCCGGAAAAGGGCATGCAGACGGAGTATGGCTTGCGCCATCCCGCCCCAAGTATATTCGCGGTTCTCGCCATAGTCGGTGAGAGCGGGTTGGTTCCATTGCTGATGTATCACACTGTTTAGATAGTGAAAATAATGATGGTTCATTTCTGTTTCTGAAGTTGTTGGTTGTTCGTCTGCCCAATCTTTCCCCATTGCGGGCACAAAGATAACACTTTTTTCTCGAATAACCGCCCATACATCGAAAAAAGGCATCTTTTGTCCCGCTATTTGTGAAAGTCCCTATATGGTGCTTCCAAAATGCAACTTTATAGTGCATCTACCGTTTGTTGGCACGTTCTTTGTACAGAGGTTCTGCGGAAGAGTTGTAGGGGGGAATGATTTGTGTAATTAATGTTTGATAGATTATGCGTTTAATTAAGAATCCCTGGCAGGGAATTGAGGGCTACGACTGCTTCGGCTGCTGCCCCGACAACCCGATAGGTCTGCACATGCACTTCTATGAGGAGGGCAACGACGTGGTGTCCCTGTGGCACCCGAGCGAGAACTATCAGTCGTGGAAAAACACCCTGCATGGTGGTATTCAGGCTGTTCTGCTGGACGAGATATGCGGCTGGGTGGTCTTCCACAAGTTGCAATTATCGGGCGTAACCGCCAAGATGGAAACCCGCTACCGCCATCCCGTCTCCACCCTGCAACCCTACATCGAGATGCGTGCGCGGCTGAAAGAGCAGCACCACAACATCGCCATCGTGGCAGGCGAGATACGCAGCAGTGAGGGCGAACTATTGGTGGAATGTACCTGCACGTACTTCACCTTCAAGCCCGAAAACAGCCCGTCGGAAGTGCCATTCTGCCCGACGGAACTAGTTGGAGACGAAGTCACGAAAACAGAGATACTCCAATCCCTTTATTAAATTTACATCAGAGACCCGCGATAGACTCGCGATAGACCCGCGAAAATATCCGTGCTTTAGAAAGAAGGTTAAAAGTTAAAAATGTGATTTTTTACTTGCAAGAAAATAGTGCGTATGACGGGACTTGTAACCTTTCCTACTCTTTCATATACATCTCTCTGAGAATATAAAAATCCGGTTCTTCGGCAAGGATTTGGCGGCACTTGACGATGGCAGCCTCACGGCTTTGCGTCTTGTCAATGCACTGAACCAGAGTGAGTTGCACGGCGCGCACGTTCCACAGCCATGGCGATACGCCTTGTGCGCGATAGAGGCTGTCGGCTTTCTCGTAGTGTTTGAGGGCTTCATGTTTGCTGCCCATCGGACCATAAAACTCCACATTGCCTTTCATGGTTTGGGCGAGCGGGTTAGCGGGGTCGGCAGACAGAGCGCGGTTCACCTCCGAGTAGATTTGTTTCCCGTACTTGCCAAACAACCAATGGTTTAGCGATAACTCGTAACTGCTTGCCCCTGCCTTGTATGCCAAGTAGGTGGCTTGGGGCAGTTGGGGGCGGAGCGTCTCGAGGTTTGCCTCGTAGTCGTCCAAGAGTTGGCGGGCGTTGTCGTGGTTGATGCTGATGGCATACGCCACATAGCCGTATTGGTAGTTGAGGTAGCGCAGTTGCTCGTCAAGAGGGGCTTGGGCGAAGTCGGTATCGGCAAGGTATGCCTCCCAGATATGCATATCGCGATGGAGGTAGGCACGATACAATTGTTGGTCCGAGTATTGCGCGAGGCAGATACTCGAACCAAACAATAACAGGTTGATAATCAACAATCCGGCGCGGCTCATTCCTTGTGCTCAAGCATGAGCGTGCGGGTAGGTTGGTCGCATACTTCGGACGGACCGTAGTACTGGATAGGACCCGGGTAGATGTAACTGAGGTTGGGGTCAGCCCACTCGGCACGGTGTGCGGCAAAGTACTTGAACGGCTTGCCGTTGAGGTCCACGAGAGCCTTTTGGATAACAGGCTTCATCTTGCCGTTGCGGCGTTCCATGTTCATCATCATGGTGATAGGCACACCGCCTGCCACCCACTCGGCAGCAGGTTTCGTCAAGTTGCGGACGATGGACATATAGCCCGTCTTGCCGGCAGCGATGAGGTGCGCAGCCGTCACGCCGAGGCTGTAGCAGTAGTCGGCATCAAAGTTGCTTGGGATAGCGCAACGACCCTCGTAGCCGAAGAAGTGGTTGAGGGCGGAGAACTTGCCTTTGTACACGCCAGCGGCTTTGAGTTGTGCAAGGCGTTTGCCTACCATCTCGATGAGCAGTTTCTCCGTCTCGATTTGGCTGACGAGCACGTTGCCGTGAGGGTCGCGGTCGAGGGTCAACTGACGCGCGATACCTTTCGGCAGCGAGCGGTAGAGTTCGCACGACGCTGGCGACAGCATGGACTTGACGTACTCACGCTTGGCATCATCGCCTTCGAGAGAAGCGAAGTCCTCATTCTGTGCGAGCATGTCGTTGAGTTCCTGAATAAGCACGCGCATAGCGGGAATAAACTCAATCAAGCCCTCGGGGATAAGGATACTGCCGAAGTTGAGACCTGCATTCGCACGGTCCACGATGACCTCCACAATCTGCTCTACGACGTCGTTGAGGGTCATGTTCTTGGCTTCCACTTCCTCGGAGATGAGGCAGATATTCGGTTGGCTCTGGAGTGCGCACTCAAGGGCGATATGGCTGGCGGAGCGTCCCATAAGACGGATGAAGTGCCAGTATTTCTTGGCGGAGTTGGCGTCGCGCTGTATGTTGCCAATCAACTCGGAATAGACCTTGCATGCGGTGTCGAAACCGAAAGAGGTCTCAATCATCTTGTTCTTGAGGTCGCCATCAATAGTCTTGGGGCAGCCGATGACCTGAATACCGCATTTCTTCTGCAGGTAGTACTCGGCGAGGACGCAGGCGTTGGTGTTGGAGTCGTCGCCGCCAATGATGACGATAGCCTTGATACCCAACTTGTTGCAGACTTCGATACCGTTGTCGAACTGCCACGTCTCTTCCAACTTGGTACGCCCCGAACCGATGATGTCGAAGCCGCCCGTGTTGCGGTACTCGTCAATCACCTCTTTGGTAAGAAGTGTGTATTTGCCCTCTATCAGACCGCTCGGACCGCCCAAGAAACCGTAGAGTTTGCTCTCAGGATTGAGGCGTTTGAGGGCATCGAACATACCGCAAATCACGTTGTGTCCGCCGGGGGCTTGCCCGCCCGACAGGATGACACCCACATTCATAGGCAGGTTCTCGATGTCGCCTGCCTTGCCTTGGGTGAACTCAATCACGGGCATACCGTAGGTGTTGGGGAACAGTTTCTCAATCTCGGCTTGGTCAGCCACAGACTGTGTCTTTTCGCCTTCGGAGAGGCGCACATGACCGCGCAAAGCAGCAGGCATCTTCGGCTGATACGAAGCTCGTGCCACCTGTAGCGGACTCTTCAACATTGTCATAACCTAACAATTTATATATTAAACTAATACCTTGATTTCTTCCTTCCATATCCCCAATTCCCCGCCTCGGATTCCCCGACCGCCTACTCCCCAATTTGTCTGCAAAGTTAGGAAAAATAAACGGAATAACCTAATTCCTTGCGTGTTTTTGGTAGCACCATTCGCAAATTGCCACTTTGATGTGTCATTTTGGGGTTAATGAATGATCGATTATATGGCTAATTATATGTTTGTTCGCCAATATGTAGGTGTGTTATCCGCAATTCCTGGAACCCGGATTTGCAAAATTGCACGATTTGTAGTAACTTTGCAACCAAATTTGAAACAATGGCAACAGACAGCACACCTTATATATATAGGGAGGAAACCATCGAATTTGTAACCGTTGCGGCGCAGACCTGCCTCTTTCTCGAGCATATCCGAGAGGTGGAGCGCGACGAGTTTATCCACAAGATTTTGTGCCTTTTCCCCCTTCTTTACCTCAAAACCCGCCTTTTGCACAAGCCGGAAGCGGTTCTAGATGGTTATCCCGAGCAGTTTGTCAGCGAGCAGGACTACGATGCCTTGCGCCAATCCGTGGCCGACCTTCTTGGTTCCGACGACGCCTACCTCGAGGTCTATATGGAGGATATGCGCTACTCGGATGAGCCCATTACCGCCTATATCTCCGAGGATATTGCTGATATATACCAGGAAATCAAAGACTTAGCAGGCAATTTTCAGACGGCGGACGAGCGTGTCATGAACGATTCCCTTGCCGCCTGCCTTGATGGTTTTGAACTGCATTGGGGGCAGAAACTGCTCAATGTTCTTCGCCCTTTGCACGCTTTATCCCTGACAATCAATGAGTAACCTGCTTCCTAACACGTTTGCGCAGCATATCGACAAGGAGTATCTCCAGACCCTCCCGTTGGTGCAGTTCGATGGCGACGTGATGGTGGTCGACTCCCCGACCAAGGTGGGTGAAGCCATCGGGTATCTCAGTCTCCAAAACCTCTTAGGCGTTGATACTGAGGCGCGTCCGTCCTTCACTCGCGGCACCCACTATCCTACCGCCCTGGCGCAGGTCGCCACCGAGGAGCGTTGTTTCCTTTTCCGCCTCACCCACATCGGTATGCCCCGCGCATTGGGCGAGATTTTCGCCAATCCCGATATATGCAAGGTGGGGCTTGCTTTCCGCGACGACCTCAACGGACTACGCAGGAGACGTGTCTTTGTACCGGCTAACTGTGTTGATATTCAGTCTATTGCACGCAAATACGGTATCATGGAACTGGGGCTGCAAAAGATTTTTGCCATCATCTTTGGGCAGAGAATCAGCAAGTCGCAGCAACTCACCAATTGGGAGAACAACCACCTCACCCCCGAACAGGCGCGCTATGCCGCCACCGACGCATGGGCTACCTTGCTCATCTACAAGCAGTTGATGCGCACCGAACCGCTTCCGCCCGAGGTCGTTGAGGCTCTCCGGCGGGCAGAACTTGAGGCACAACAACGGCACCAGCAGGAGGTGTTGGCACAACGAATGAATCAGAACAATCATGACGACCATCCAACTCAAACCGCATAAAGAGGAGTCGCTACTCCGTTTCCACCCGTGGGTCTTCTCGGGGGCCATTCGCACTATTCGTCTCGACCGCGACTACCCCTACGACGCTCCGCAAGAGGGCGAACTGGTGCAAGTGGTTGATAGTCACGACCATATATTGGGCGTCGGGCACTATCAAATCGGCTCTATTGCCGTGCGGATTTTGGCGTTTGGCACGGGCGAACTGCCCCGTGATTTTTGGCGTGAGCGCATTAAGGCAGCCTATCAAATGCGCCAGGCTGTCGGGCTCATCACTCCCGCCAACAACACTTATCGTCTCGTCCATGGCGAGGGCGATTTCCTGCCCGGATTGGTGGTGGACATCTATGCGGACACAGCGGTGGTGCAGGCGCACTCCGTCGGCATGCACCTTCATCGTCAGGAAATAGCGCAAGCCATTGTAGATGAGGTGGTTAATGTCCGTAATGTGTACTACAAATCCGACGACACTCTGCCCTTCAAAGCCCGCATCGACGGGGAGCGCGTCGGCTATCTCATTGGGGGCGACACCCCCGATATGCGGGACGGGTTCTGGGCAATGGAGAATGGACTTTCCTTCCGTATCGACTGGCTGCGCGGGCAAAAAACGGGCTTTTTCATCGACCAACGCGAGAATCGTGCCCTGCTCGAGAGGTATGCACGCGGCAAGGATGTCCTCAATATGTTCTGCTACACCGGCGGATTTTCCGTTTATGCCCTCCGCGGAGGCGCACGGCTGGTGCATTCCGTGGACGTGAGCGAGAAGGCTATCGACTTGGTGCGCTGCAATGTCGCCCGCAATTTCCCCGAGGGCGCACCTCACGAGGCGTTTGCACAGGAGGCTTTCGCCTATATGGCTGATATTCAGGACAAATACGACCTCATTATTCTCGACCCGCCGGCTTTTGCCAAGCATCGGGATGCCATTCCCAATGCCCTCCGTGGCTACCGTCGTCTCAATGCCAAGGCTTTCGAGTGCATTCGTTCTGGTGGTCTGTTATTTACGTTCTCATGCTCGCAAGCCGTTGATAAAGAGATGTTTAGGCTTGCTGTCTTTTCTGCTGCGGCACAGGTGGGGCGTCGTGTCCGTATCCTGCACCAGTTGCATCAGCCCCAAGACCATCCTATCAATATCTACCACCCCGAAGGCGAATACCTCAAGGGCTTGGTCCTGCAGGTGGAGTAATACTCTTTCTTACGACCACCGGTCTCTCCATCTTTTCTTCACAAACATCCAACCAGAAGGCTGTCTTGCGAGCAGGAACAGCCTCTTTTTGTATCATATTGTTGTTAGTTTGTGTGTTTTCTGGACTGTCCTCCCTCGCGGAATTAATGGTTAATTGTTGGGTAATTATATGTTCCTTGTATCATATTGTTGTTGTCAGTTGTTGCCTGTCCTCTCTAAATTTTTCTTAATAAGTTGCCAATTCCCGTCCGATCCCATCGTGATGCCCTTCTGTTAAAGTATTGTTAATGTTGTAGCATTAGTATGTGATTAGTATGTGATTAGTATGTGATTAGTATGTGATTCAACCAATCTTTCCGCGGCCATACCGAGTCCTGAAGCACCAATTGTTGTAAAATCTTAACGCCCCTACCATGTCTCCAAACCCCTCATTCAACCCATATTTGCACCTTTTTTGCAAAAAAGATTTGGTGGTATCAGAAAAAAGCAGTACTTTTGCACGCTTTTTCGGTTGTAGCGCAAGATACAGCCGTAGGGCTTTGACTGAAATTATGAACTCGCCCACGATGATGGGGCACAAAGCAATAGAACAATGAAAAGAACCTTTCAACCATCGCAACGCAAAAGACGTAACAAACACGGCTTCCTGCAGAGAATGGCTACCGCTAATGGTCGCCGCGTACTTGCTGCCCGCCGCGCTAAAGGTCGCAAGAAACTGACCGTAGCCGACGAAGGACGCCACAAGTATTGATTACGTTAGATAGGTTTTGCCTATGAGGGGCGCCAACGCCCTGAAACAAGCCACAGGGAAAAGAGTGCCGACTCCTTTCCCTTGTTTGCCGTATTTTCTGGCGATGTATGGCAGCAACAAACGGATAATTATCTGACTACAAACCGACTATCACAATGGAATCTACACGATTAGAAAAGATTGAACGCCTCATACAAAAAGACCTCAGTGACATCTTTCTCCGCTATGCACGCGCCCTGCGGGGCACCCTCATCTCGGTCAGCGAAGTGCGTATCTCGCCCGATTTGAGCATCGCCCACGTCTATCTCAGCATCTTCCCGCAGGACAGGGAAGCCCCCACCATGGCGCAGATTCAGGAGGATACGGGCAAGATTCGCGGCGAGATGGGCAACTTGGAACGACACCAGTTGCGCATCATCCCCGAACTCCATTTCCACCTCGACGAGACCATCGACCGCATGGAGCGTATCGACCAACTTCTCAAAGGCCATTAACCCCTCTCATTCCCCCGCGCTATCAGGTCCCGCAAGGTCGAACATATCATCGCGTGGCGCTACCTCTTCTCCAAGAAAGGGCACAATGCCATCAACATTGTCTCCGGCATCAGCGCGGCGGCAGTAGGGGTGGTCACGGCGGCTATGGTATGTGTCATGAGCGTGATGAACGGCTTTGGGACGATGGTCGAGCATCTGTTCTCGCAGTTCGACCCTGATTTGCGCATCACGGCAACCACCGGCAAGTCGTTCCTCGACACGGGCGAGGCATTTCTGCTGTTACGCCAACTGCCTTGTATCCAATTGGTTAGCCAAACCGTCGAGGAGACGGCACTCGTCTATTTCGATGAGAAGCAGGCACCTGTCCGTCTGCGTGGCGTGGATGCTGCTTTCCCCCAACTGACCCACATCGACAGCATCATCACCGACGGACACTACCAGGTCTTCGACGGAGCCTTCGAGCGCGCGGTCCTCGGGCAGGGGTTGGCATGGCAACTGGGCATCGGCTCGCACTTTGTGCAGGCTATCCACGTCTATGCGCCCAAACGGACGGGCAAGGTCAATATGCTCCGTCCCGATGAGAGTTTCAATCGCGAAACATGCTTTATATCAGGCACTTTCGCCGTTCAGCAGACCCAGTACGACGACGCCCTCATGCTCGTCTCTATCGACCTCACACGCCGCCTGTTGGACTATGCGCCCGATGAGGTCACCTCCCTCATGGTGCAACTCGCCCCGGGCACATCCCCGCGCCAGGCAAAGCGCGACATTCGTGCGCTCTTAGGCGATGATTATCAGGTACTTGACCGCTACGAACAGCAGGCGGACTTTTTCCGTATCCTGCGCATCGAGAAGTTGCTCACCACCCTCTTGCTCGCCTTCATCTTGTTGATTGCCACTTTCAATGTAATAGGTTCGCTATCCATGCTAATCATTGATAAACAGCAGGATATACGCATACTCTCCCACCTTGGAGCCTCCGACCGGCAGATACGCCGCATCTTCACCTGCGAAGGCTGGCTCATCTCGGCACTTGGAGCAGTCGGAGGGCTCATCTTGGGGCTCTTGGTCTGCCTCATACAGGAGCATTTCGGGCTCCTCAAGTTGGGTTCGGGTACGGAATATGTGGTTTCTGCCTACCCTGTATCGGTGCAAGTCGCTGATATTCTGTTTGTTGCAATCGTAGTGCTGACACTCGGTTTTGTAGCCGCCTGGCTGCCTGCCCGACGAATACAGACCACTCCTTAAATATATACCGCAATGCATCATCTCAAATTCCTGTTCTTTCTGTTGCCCCTTGGGTTGGTATGTTGCACAACGCACAATCGGTATCAACCGTCTGTTTCACAGATAGATAGCATGTTCACCGCAGGCGATTTCCGCTTTTATGGGGCGCACTATAGTACGATTCCGCAGAATGTGTTCTCTATCGACCTCATATCCGGCGGATTGCAGTTTGATTCCACCTATCGCATATCGGGCACGGGCACCAATCTCTACCTCGCCGACATCTTTCTGCCCGCAACGGACTCCGTCTTGCAGTCGGGCATCTACGACATCGACACCACAGCCGCTCCCTACACCATCCTCCCCGGTATGCGTTTCGGCAGAGCCGTCACGGGTGCCTACGTGGCGCAGATGCGCGAGGGCAGCGTCACCGACACCCTTCTCTTCACCCGCGGACAGATGACGATCACGCAATGGGCGGACAGCATAAGCCTTGATTTCCAATTGTTTACAGCAGACTCCGCACGCTACCACGGCACATACCTCGGGCGTGTATCCTACCGATGAAGGACACCGAATACCATACCTATCTGCGCCTCGAACGCGGACTGAGCACCAACTCCGTGGAGGCGTATGAGCGCGACTTGAAGAAGTTGCAGGACTACATGGTTTCCCACGGCACGGACGCGGACCATGCTACTTTCGACGACCTGCAGGCGTTTGTCTTCGACACCTTCAAGGACATCCCCAACACCCGCACACAGGCGCGACTCCTGTCGGGCATACACTCGTACTACCGCTTTCTGCTCTACCACCACTACATCGAGCAGGACCCCTCCGAACTGCTTGAAATGCCCAAATTGGAGTTGCACCTCCCCGATGTGCTGACCGTGGAGGAGATTAATGACATGATAACCCATATCGACCTATCCAAACCAGAAGGGCATCGCAACCGCGCAATCGTCGAGATGCTCTACGGCAGCGGACTGCGGGTCAGCGAGTTAGTCAACCTGCGTCTCAGTCATATCTACCGCCGCGACGGCTACATGCGCATCGTGGGCAAGGGCAGCAAAGAGCGGTTGGTACCCATATCCCCCGAGGCGGACAAGTGGTTCGGGTACTGGTTGCAGGACCGTGCGCAGTTGGACGTCAAGCCCGACTTCACGGACATCGCCTTCCTCAACCGCTACGGGCGGCAACTGACACGCGCGATGATTTTCACCATCATCAAAAGGCTCGCGCGCGAGGCGGGTATCACCAAGACCATCTCCCCACACACCCTCCGCCACTCGTTTGCCACCCACCTCTTGCAGAACGGCGCAGACCTGCGGATTATTCAGCAACTCCTCGGGCACGAGTCCATCGTAACCACCGAAATCTACACCCACATCAACATTCAAGACCTGCGCGAAGCAGTACTCCGCTACCACCCCGAGAACCGATGAAGCGGCTGATTCTCATACTGTTAAGTCTGCACGTAGGGCTCACCTTCGCGGCATCGCTCCCCGAGACCATCATCATCGGCGAGGTGTATGACCACGCCACAGGGCAACCTCTTCCAAACGTGAATATCTACCTCCAAGGTACGCAAGTCGGTACCACTACCAACGCCGAGGGACTCTTCCTTTTGCGCGCGCAGTTGGATAGGAAGCGCACCATGGTCGTCTCCGCGGTGGGATACTACACCGAGCGTTTTCACATCGAGGCGGGGCAGCAGGCGGGCATTGAAGTCGCCCTGCGGGAGAAGGTGGGCAACCTCGGCGAGGTCTTTGTCTTTCCTGGCGAGAACCCTGCATTGCCCCTCATGGAGCAGGTGCGCCGGCACAGGCAGGTCAACGACCTTCCTGTCAACACCGCCGATGCCGATATGCAGACCTCGCTCTATGTCTCTGATATTCAGTCCCGACACCTCCGCCGTGCACTATGGGGCAGTCTGCAAAGCGGCATGCTCTTGCAGGCGGACTCCTCCTTCCTCCTGCCCCTCTACAGGTGCACCCGACACACGGGGCAGGTCTCCGAACAGGCTGCCATGCTCACCCTCACCGACTACCACACGCTCCTCGACCAACTCCAACCCGCCTGCAATTTCTACCGCAACAGCATCTCCGTCTTCTCCGCATCGCTGCTCAGCCCGCTCGCGTCTTCAGGCACCACCTACTACCACTACTATCTTGCCGACAGCCTCACCACCTGCGGCGAGAAGCACTATATTGTGCATTTCAAGACCAAAAACGCCTTCTACGCCACCCTCAACGGCGAGATGGAAATCGACTCCGCCACCTATGCCCTGCGCCGCATTGATGCCACCGTTCCCTCGCAGGTGAGTATCAACTACTTGCGCGAATTCACCATTCACCAGACCTTCGACACCGCCTGTCGCCTTACCCGCGAACGCACCTCCCTCATTCTCGACTTTGCCGTCAAGGCAGACACCACCCGCACCTTCCCTACACTCCTGATAACAAAGGAGATAACACCTCGTTCCGACACCATCACCCCCCTTGCCGACAGGGCACCCATCCCCCCCGCGGACACTGCCTTCACCGCTGCCCTCGACACCCTCGACAGTACCCCGCTTTTCCGCTTTGCCAAGTTCTGCGCCTATGTCATCCAAACAGGCTATTTCCCCACCAACACGCCTGTCGAGGTCGGACGACTCACCGAAACGCTCAAGTACAGCCCGCAGGAAGGACTCCGCGTGGGCATACCCCTGCGCACCACCCAAGACCTCTGGCGCAATGTCTCCCTCGAAGCCTACGTGGCGTACGGACTCCGCGACCGCGCATGGAAAGGCGCGGGGCAGGTGCATATCAACCTCCCCTCCGCGCGCCGGCACCAAATCCATCTCCGATACGCCGACGAATACGTCTATTCCGATGTCAACGAGTTCACGCAACGCTTGCGCGAAAACTCCGTATGGTCGCCGCAGATGTCATTGGTTACCAACTGGTTGCAAGGTGCGGTTTTCAATCCCGATTTCTACTACAACACCGCCGTCCGCCGGCGCGAAGGGCGTATCCTCTTTGAGGACGATTGGAATGACTACTTGGAATCCCGCTTCTACCTCAAGGCAGGGCGCATGGGCTACGGACAGCCCACAACCTCCTACACGGCACAACCCTCATTCTTCTACGCCACCCTCGGCGGTTCGGCGCGTCTCAGTTTCCACGAGCGCAAGATAGACCTCTATTTCCATCGTCGGCACCTCTACAACCACCTTCCCGTACTCTTCCTCGGGGGCGAAGTGGGCAGTTACCAAATGCCCGATATGTCGTCCTATCGCCTCTATGGCAACATCAATCTCCTCCTGCGCCAGCGCGTCAATCTTGGGCTGGGCGGTGAACTCAACTACGCCGTGCAGGCGGGCATCATCCTCGGACGGGTGCCTTATCCGCTCCTGCAAATCATGGCGGGCAACAATACCTATACATTTGATGCAGAACGGTTTACGTTGATGAACAACTATCAGTACGCCGCCGACCGTTACGTCACCTTGCAGGCCGACTGGAATGGTCAAGGAGTATTGTTCAACCTCATTCCGGGCATTCGTTATCTGCGTCTGCGCGAATTGGCGGAAATCAAAGTGGCGTATGGCGGTCTTCGCCGCACTCACACTTCTGTCACTCCTTTCCCGACGTTGCCAAACGGCACTCCTACACTCAGTAGTCTCCGCATACCGTATGTTGAACTCGGCGTCGGCATCGGCAATATCCTCCGCATCGGCGAACTCTACAGCATCTGGCGTCTCACGCACCTCTCCGACCCCACCGCCCCCTACTGGGCACTCCGCTTCCGCCTCCACCTCTCTCTCTAACCTCTTCCCTCTAATCTCTATCCTCTTCCCCTCTAATCTCTATCTCCCTTTTCTCTAATCTCTAACCCCTTTCTCCCTAATCTCTATTTCTCTGTTCCCTAATCTCTATCTCCCTTTTCTCTAATCTCTAACCCCTTTCTATCTATTCTCTCCTTTCTCTCTGTCTCTCATCAGGGTGGACTTCGTCGTGTTCTCTTCGTACCATTACCGATACATAACCGAAGGATAACCGAAAGATAACCGTAAGATAACCGAAAGATAACCGTAAGATAACCGAAGGATATTTGAGATGATATCGTACCTTTTCCGTATTTTGTTGCGGGGACTGTGGGCGTTTACCCATGGGTTGGCATCAATTCTCCGCTGGGGACGCGGACGCCTCGTCCGCGGTAATTTTATGTGGGGGACGCCTCGTCTCGCGTCGTTAAGTCATCTCAAGAAAATTTAATCACCAAATGTGGGTAATAAATCCCTTCTTTGTGTCGGAAAAGGGCTATTTATATCACAAAGTTTTAGAATATGGATTTTCTGATTTGCACATATTCAAAAAATGATGTACCTTTGTGCGTTCTTACGTAGTGGCAAATAGGGTATCGAAAAAACGACCCCGTTTCGTCACCGCTATGAGTACAAATATAATCACACCGACAATATGGAATACAATACAGTAAACATACATGTTATGACCAAGAAATTACAGTTATTATTGCTACTTGCCGCCTTTTGGTGCGGCATGAGTGCTTACGCGGCACCGGGTGGTACGTGGACGACTATCGAACACACCGCCTATCCGACGCCGCAGAACTTGAAAGCGGAACTTGACGGTTCGAAGGTAAAACTTGCGTGGGATGGCGTGCAGTGGCCTGCCGACGGTTTCCCCGAGGTGATTGACGGCAAGACGGTGCCTACAAACTTCACCTACAGCATCGAGTGCCGAGTGAAGACCACCGGTACGGACACTTGGAGCGAATGGTGGATGCGGACAACACGCGGACGACTGGTTGATGGAGCATTCGTCAGCCACTGGGAAATCGAGGACGATGTCGAGTCCGGCAAGACCTATCAGTACCGTATTCGATGCTACAGTTATATCGAGCCGGAGAACCCGCAAGACCTTACAAATCCGACACGCGACGGCTACTTCAGCGAATGGTCAGATACCGTGACAGCCTACAAGACCCTCGACAAACTGGCAATCACAGAAGCAACCACTTCCCACCCCCTGAATGGATACACCTCCATCAGTGTCAAGTACACCTACACCTCCTCGCGCGAG
>ERZ808278.447-NODE-447-length-27198-cov-4.165641_pt1 | contig 27198 bp, 22 predicted proteins | sample MGYA00521239_ERZ808278 | MGnify/ENA primary metagenome ERZ808278 (study PRJEB31516, sample SAMN03275600) | gut metagenome | biome: mammalia-associated habitat; material: feces | host: Papio cynocephalus | place: Kenya | collected 2012-07-17 ... | reverse complement strand
TGAAATCTCAAAGACCCGTAAATACAGGAACGACATAGGAAAAATGGAAAACATGATATAAATAAACTTCATAATAAGATTCAAAAAGGCAGGACGGCAACACATTTATTTCCACTGAAAAGTGCTTAATTTTTGCTCCTTTAAAATGAATGAATTAGCCATGCAAAATGGCTTATTAAAGTGCGCCGCTTTTTAGAGTTCGTGGAATTAATAAGGACTTTTGCTTCTAAAATAGCCAAAATGAAAGTGCCGCTTCACGATTTTTCAATCGTTAAAGCGACACCCCCATAATCCGCCCCAGCTTAATATTAACCGCATACCGGGAGTGGAAATAATAACTTAAAGCATTAGCTCATATTTAACATGGTACTAATAGGCCTATTTTTATTGGTGTAATAGATTATAATTCTACATAAATATGTAATGGAAAAAGTAATCGCCATCGAAACAAATAGTTTCCATATAATGTTGGTTCCATCATAAAATGCATAATTTCCGATTAAGACTGCAATTATACCCGCAATTATATTGCTAATACTATACCGAATAAACAACTTACGCTGTAACCTAGAGTAGCTCATTCCAAAACTACGTAATACCCCATATTCAAATTTATTTTTCTCCCACTCTAGATAACTATTTATAAGTATATAAATACAAATCGTCAACACGCAGAAGAAAATAAGCGAATTACTTAGCATAGCTGAATATCCACCCATCAGTTTATTCTCCTGATTCCTTATAATGGATGAATCCAACTTTCCTCCTTGTACGGATGCCATAAGCAGAGAAATTTTTTGATCCATTGCTCTTTGTATGGATTCTTTTGTATCTGGCTTCATTACAATATTGATAACATCATATCCTAAGACTATTTTACTCATTTGCGCAACCGCCTCGCTCATTACAATTTGTATCTGTTGACTCTCTTCTGAACTGCAGCTTAACATTTCTTCAACTTTAAATGTTTCTTTCAGTAATTTTAATTTACCTTTATCCTTTTCAATTCTTCCAAGCATTATTTTTCTATCTTTTCCGAACGAAGTATTTGATTCCACTGGCTTATAATCTGGTAATACCAGAACACATGCTTTCTCTTGGTTTGTTTCAAGTGCCGAATTTTGAATTCCATTATTTTGCATAAAGTGAAGAAATTCTTTTTGTGGCAAGACGGTTATTTTTAGAGAATCAGCTTTTATTACTTTGTACTTATCTGCCTCATCTGAAACCTGATTCCACATATATTTCTTATCACCTGACAATTTGGAATCATCCTCTGCGCAATACTCTTCAAAATACGCATCTATTTGGTCCTTTAAAAACAAAAGAGCACTTTCCTTTGTTTCTGCTGCCATCTCAAGAGTAATATCATTCTCAAATTCTTTAAATGCATGAATCGAATCAAACGGGAAATATTCATCTGTGTATTTTACAATGTCATATTGTTTCAGTTCTATCATGTTCGCAAGTTGTTTACTATATAATCCAAATTTGAATTCATCTTTCTGAAAATGAAACATATCCGCAAAGTTAATCGAAGCAATAATAAAAAAAAGACAAACCGCCTGCATAAAAACCACGTTAAAATCTATTTTCCTGAATTTATACTCTTTCTTCGTAGAATTCTCCCTTTCCACTTTCATGCCTTGCACAATGGACTCTTTCCAATTTCTCTGATATCCAATAAAAGCCATCATCAAAACAACGGCTATAATCACGCACTCTATCGCAGCATTCTTTTTGAGAACGCTATAATAGTAGTCACTATACCCTAAAAACACCTTATTCCTATACAGGAGACCAGCCAATAATGATAGCCCCCCACCAACAGCGAAACCAACAGTAGTAATCAAGGCTATTAAGTAAAAGATTACTTTTTGTTTCTCTTTGACAGTCAATCCCATAGATTCAAACAGGTACAAAGTTTTCTTGTTTTTTGCCATTATTACTCTTATCATAACAACAAATACCATTATTAATAAGACATTTAATAAAACTCGATATATTTCTTCCATTTCAATGATATCCTGTATACTCTCATATGCATAGAACTCCAATTTATCATTTACACATGTATTTCCTACATTAATTGTTTCCTTATATTCTTTCATAAGAATGGAATCACAGTCATCGGAACAATTCTTGAAATCCAGTTTTTTTTGTGAAATAACGAGCGAAGTTTTCGCCTCTTCCAACTGTCCTTTTTCAAAGATAATAGACGGATATGCCTTGGTATTTAATGTACTATCATAATGATCTGTCAATGTATGTGAATAATTTGATATAATTCCTGTAACTTTACAACTAACCTTCCGTCCGTCTTGCAAAAACGTTACGTTATATGGTAATTTTTTGTGTTGAATTTCAAACATATACGCTACATATTCTTCTACAATAATCTGGTCAGATGCTTTTGGCCATCTTCCTTTCAATAACTGAATTGCCAGCTTATCCCCTAGTTTTTCATCCATAGCGCCATATGTAATTTTATTTCCAGCATATTCTGCATTTCCTCCAATTTGAAAGCTAGCAAACCGAAATTGGCCATTCTTCTCTTTGATATCTTTTATTAAAGTTTCATCAACATCCGACATGATCATTAAAAACTTTCCACACGAACGAACAGCTATATCCTGCTTTGAGCGAATAATTGTACCACTTAGAGATGTAATGGTAAACAGAAACGTAATTCCTATCACAACTACTATCTGAAAAAGCCATATTAAAGTCCTATTATTACTAATCAGCAGCTGAATTAACTTAAAATAATTTGTTTTCTCCCTATTCAATGACTATTTCACCATCCTTTAGACGAATTACCTGCTCACAATGTTTAATTAAATTTTCCTCATGGGTAACAATAATAAATGTCGTATTATGTTCCCGATTCAGTTTTTCGAATATAGATGTTATCATCTTCGTATTTTCTGTATCTAGGTTTCCAGTAGGTTCATCTGCGAATACGATCTTTGGTTTTTGCAGCATTGCTCTTGCGATTGCCACTCGTTGCTGTTCTCCTCCTGATAATTCACATGGAAGTTTACTTACTAAGCTTTTTATCCCTAGTTCTTCTATTAGAAATTGATAATATGTCATATCAATCTTCTTTCCATTCACATAGGATGGGCAAAAAATATTTTCTTCTACGTTAATTCGTGGAATCAAGTGATATGCCTGGAATACAAATCCAAAATTGTTTCCTCTTAATTTTGCTAGTTCTGCCTCTTTCATAAATGCATACTTTTTCCCTTGGAACATAATATCTCCATTTGATGCTTGGTCAAGACCGGCAAGTAGATTAAGTAAAGTTGTTTTTCCACTTCCACTTTTCCCATAAATTAAATTCATCGATCCTTCTTTAAACTCTAAACTGACTTGTTTTAGCACATTTGTCCGTACCAGTCGACTTTCATAATATTTAGAAATATTATTGCATGATAATATAGTATTACAAGATACTTTTGTGTTTACAGATACACCCACATCAATACTCTCCCTTGTGTATAAAATGTAATTTGTTTAAAAGAAACAGACGATTTTATTATGTTAATAAAATCGTCTTGCTATTCAATCTACTGAAATAATTCGCCATCTCCTTTTATTACAACTCCACTTGCAGACAACATGTCTGGTGAACCAATATTTACCGTATATGTACCTTTATCTACAGTATTAAATGCTATTTTATGTTTTAAGCCGTCAGCATATATACTCTTATCCCCTGAATAACTTTTTCCAAAAATTTTCTGTTGCTCTAGTGACATTTTATACCTATATTTAGTTGACAATACTTCGCTTGTTCCATAGCGATAACTATCCGCAGCAGAACTACATGAAGTACTTTTATTAGCAAGCTTAAATTCTGTCTTTCCAATTACATTGGATGAAAAACTAAAACTAAACTCTCCCATACTTGCCGCCAGTACAGTCGATGCACCTCCTACTAAAACTGCTAAACTTGCTACGCCAACCATTCTCTTCATTTTTTTCATATTTTCTCCCCTTTTCATTATTTGGTAGTGTAAAGCATAGCTACTTTTTTCAATCTACCGTATATGGTAACGAAGTCAAACAAAAAGTAGTACGCTACGATATACATTATACTTTATCTCCTGCAAACTAATCAATACCTTCATTGATAAAATTTCTTTTTTTATCCTTTTTTTCACAAATACATTTTCAGCAATATTTCATCGTATTATTTAAGCAAACTTCTTAATCCACCCCAAAGTCATTACTCATTAACAAGAGTATCATTACAAGATTCTTCGCTTTGCCTAGTTTCCTTATTACTTTCAATTATATGGATTATAATTCTGCTAATAGCTACGATATTTACAAAAGACATAGATCAAAAAAATAAGATGCCAAGCAATCTCCCCTCTTGGCACCTTAAATCTATCATTCCCCTAATACAAATCCGTCGGAGTCGTAAGCTTCGGCTCATACCCCTTCGCCTTCAAAGCATCCACAATCTCTTTCTTATGTTCATGACCAAATGCTTCCATTGTAATCTTAAGTTCAACAGCCGCATTTCGGTTTATACTGACAAACTGATTATGTTCCAGACGAATTACATTTCCTTTATGCTCCGCAATAATATTGGCAACATTCACAAGTTCTCCTGGTCTGTCTGGCAAAAGAACTGACATTGTAAAGATTCTGCCTCTTTCAATCAAACCATGCTGTACAACAGAAGAAATTGTGATAACGTCCATATTACCACCACTTAAGATGGATACCACCTTTTTATTTTCACAATTTAAATGTTTCAAAGCTGCTACAGTTAAAAGTCCTGAATTCTCAACCACCATCTTATGATTTTCCATCATATCCAGAAAACTTACGATTAACTCACTATCTTCAACCGTAATAATATCGTCTAAGTTCTTTTGAAGATAAGGGAAAATTTTGCTTCCTGGAGTCTTTACTGCAGTACCATCTGCAATTGTTTCAACAGATGGCAGTGAAACAACTTCTCCTGCTTTTAAAGATTCCTGCATACAATTTGCCCCTGCAGGTTCAACACCAATTACCTTAATATTAGGATTTAATAATTTAGCTAATGTGGAGACCCCTGTTGCAAGCCCGCCTCCTCCAATTGGAACTAAAATAATATCAACTGTTGGGAGATCTTTAAATATTTCCATAGCAATGGTTCCCTGTCCAGTTGCAACTACCTCATCATCGAATGGATGAATGAAGGTATACCCATTTTCCTCAGCTAATTTTAAGGCATATGCACATGCATCATCATACACATCGCCGTATAAAACAACTTCTGCACCATAACTTTTAGTTCTGTTTACCTTAATTAAAGGTGTTGTAGTTGGCATGACAATAACAGCCTTAACTCCATAAATTTTTGCTGCGTAAGCAACTCCCTGGGCGTGATTTCCAGCAGATGCAGTAATTAACCCTTTCTGTCTTTCTTCCTCTGACAGCGTACTAATTTTGTAGTAAGCTCCACGAACTTTGTATGCACCTGTATACTGCATATTTTCAGGTTTTAAATAGACCTTATTTCCACTTACCTGTGAAAAATACTCGCTGTAAATTAGGTCTGTACGAAGAATAACCTGTTTTACCATTTCACTTGCTTCTTCAAACTTGTCTAATGTTAACATGCCAATCCCTTCCTTCTTGATTCTATGTCAAATCAAGCTCGAATATCTCTTGTAAGACTACTCTAGCTGACTCGCCGGCACTTCATTCTACTTTATGTAACCTTGAGTGAGTTTATATTCACTCAAAGTTCAGATTAATGATCTTCTTTGCTAAATAAAGCATTCACGAACTGGTCCGCGTCAAATTTCTGTAAATCGTCAATTTGCTCACCAATACCAATATATTTCACTGGTATTCCAAGTTCAGATTGAATTGCAATCGCAATACCACCTTTTGCAGTACCATCTAATTTTGTAAGCACAATACCTGTAATATCCGCAACCTCGCTAAACTGTTTTGCCTGTTGAAGTGCGTTCTGTCCTGTCGTACCATCTAATACAACAAGTGTTTCACGATATGCATCTGGATACTCTCTATCAATTACTTTGTTAATTTTCTTTAATTCTTCCATCAGATTTTTCTTATTGTGAAGTCTTCCTGCTGTATCACAAAGAAGGACATCCACGTTACGAGCCTTTGCTGCTGTAACCGCATCGTAAACAACAGCTGCTGGATCGGAGCCTTCCTGCTGCGCAATAATGTCTACTTTAGCACGATTTGCCCATTCCGTCAATTGTTCAATTGCTGCCGCACGAAAAGTGTCAGCAGCTGCAACCATTACCTTTTTGCCTTGATCCTTTAACTGGCCAGCTAATTTTCCTACAGAAGTTGTTTTACCAACTCCATTTACACCAATTAACAAAATAACTGATTTTTTGTTTTCAAACTCATAAGCATTTTCTGAAAGTTCCATCTGTTCTTTCAGACTTTCAATTAAAAGTTCTTTGCAGGCAGATGGTTCTTTTATCTTCTGCTCTTTTACTTTTTGACGAAGATTTTCAATTACATTGGTTGTTGTTGCAATTCCTAGATCTGCCATAATGAGGATTTCCTCTAATTCCTCATAGAAATCTTCATCAATACTGGAAAAGCCACTGAAAATGTTATCAATCCCTGCTACAATATTATTTCTTGTCTTGGTCAGACCTGACACAAGTTTACTAAAGAAGCCTTTCTTTTCTCCCATAATATTCCTCCTATTTGCGTATGTGAAATTCTATTTATCTAACTCACTTTCGATTAAATTAACAGATACAAGCGTTGAAATACCTTTCTCCTGCATGGTAATACCATATAAAACATCTGCGGCATTCATGGTTCCACGTCTATGTGTAATTACGATAAATTGTGTATGATCCGTTAAATTATGAAGATAATTTGCAAATCTTGATACGTTGGAATCATCCAAAGCAGCCTCAATCTCATCTAGCAGACAGAATGGAGATGGTTTCAGATTCTGAATTGCAAATAGCAGCGCAATTGCGGTTAACGCCTTCTCTCCACCAGACAGCTGCATCATATTCTGCAGCTTTTTACCAGGTGGCTGTGCAATAATCTTGATTCCTGCCTCGAGAATATCCTCATCTTCCATTAACTCCAAAGAGCCCTTCCCACCACCGAATAATTCTTTAAATGCCTTATCAAATTCCACTTCAATATCATGGAATTTTTCCTTAAACTGTCTCCGCATTTCTTCGTCCAGTTCTTTGATAATCTCAACCAATGCAGCCTCAGATTCTACCAAATCATCATGTTGGGTTCTCATCAGTTCATAACGCTCTGAAAGATTTTTATAATCCTCAATGGCGTTGACATTGACTTCTCCCAGTCCACGTATCTTTGTCTTCACTTCCATTATAGCATTTTTAAGCTGTGGAATACTAGACTCTGTGTCTGTTTTTAGTGGAATCGCACTATTAAATGTCAGCTCATACTCTTCCCACATGTAGTTCTTAAGCTGATCGATCTGTTCATGATACCGATCTTCCTGGGATGCTAATCTTGCATGTTCCTTTTCTAGAAGTACCATACGTTCTGATAACTGGTCTCTCTTTGAAAAGATTTCTTTATGGTTATGGCTGATCGCATTCTTCTCTTTCTCAAGAACTTCAATTTCCTGATTGAGCCTTACCACTTCTTCTTCCTTGTCCTTTATCTGATGTTTTACAGACGTAATTTCCTGATTCTTTGCTTCTAACTGTTTTTTGGAATTTGTTTCTGTTTCTTTTAAAGAAATCTGTTCATCCTTTAACCCCTCAATTTCCCGTTCAATTCGGCGAATTGTTTCCAGACTAAAGGAGATTTTCTGCTCCATTGCTGAAACATTTGCTTGGAAAGATGACACTTTATCACGTAAGGTATTATCTTTCTTTCGCTGTTCTTCTAACTCACTTTGTAATGCATCTGATTTTTCTTCATATTCTTTTTTTAACTTTTGGGATTCTTCTACCTTCTGCTCCATTTCTTTAATGGCAATTTCCCAGCTTTCTTTCTGGTCACCTAATTCCATGGTTTCCTTTTGGATTCCTTGATATTCAAGAAGCAGATTATTTTTGCCAGTGGTTGCCTGCTCAAGTCTAAGTTTTGCAGTATTTTGTGCCAAACCTAATTCATGAAGGCATTCCATATTTTTATTGTATTTCTGCTGGCGTTCTTCTTTTTCCTGTCTTAATAAGGCTGCTTTTTCTTCCATGGACTTCTGCTTTTTCTCATGAACCGCAATATTATTCTCAATATCCTCAATTTCACGTCTACGACTTAACAGATTACTAGAATTTTTAAAAGCACCACCCGACATAGAACCGCCTGGGTTTACTAAGTCTCCCTCCAAGGTTACGATACGAAGAGCATTGTGATATTTCTTGCTCACTCGAATTGCATCATCGATATGATTGGCAACAACAACTCTTCCAAGTAAATGATTCACTATTTTCTGATATTTACTGTCTACCGTTACCAGATCACTTGCAAGACCGATAATTCCTTCTTCACGAAGGGCATTTGGATAATTAAAATTACTCTGGGCTGACATTAATGTTAATGGAAGAAAGGTAGCTCGTCCATATTTGTTGGTTTTCAAGAACTGAATTAACTGCTTGGCAATATGTTCATCTTCTGTAACAATATTCTGAATACTGCCGCCTAAGGCAATTTCAATCGCAGTCTCATATTCTTTCTTTACCTTTACAATATCAGCTACAACACCAATGATTCCAGGCATCTTTGACTTCTGTTCCATAACTCTTTTGATGCTTTGTCCATACCCATCGTAACGTTCTGTCATATTCTTTAAGGAGGACAATCGAGCATGTTCCATATTAACCACTTGAATAATATCACGCAGCTTGGTTTTAGTTGCCAGAATTTTGTTGTCATAGTCAATCATTTTAGACTGAATATCATCATTTACATTTTGATATCCAAGAATCTGTTCCTTCATTTTATTAAGAGAAACAGTTTCTTTTTCAATGGTCTCGTCAAAAATAGACTCATTACTTTTTACTTTCAATAATCTCTTAATTAACTCAGACCGTTTCAAATTACATTGAGAAAGCATCGTTTCAAAATGCTGCAGTTTAGACTGTGTGCTTGCTCCATCATTCACTAACTGGAACAGTTTCTGATTAAGTTCCTCTGCCTTTTTTGAGGTTTCTACCATCTTCCTAGCGTTTTCCTGGAGCATAGCCTGTTCAGAAGAAAAACTTTGCTTCTTTTCTTCTGCTTCTCGATGCAGTTCTTGGTGTTTTATATTATTTTTATTCTTTTCCTGCTCTTTTTCTGCAATTTGGCCGAGAATCTTTTCATTTCTTTCCTTATAATAATTCTCACTCTGCATAATCGCATTAATCTGTTCACGTAAGACTTGAATTTTACCATCTAACTGCTCTTTTTCAACTTTGCAGTTACTTAGATTGCCCTTTTTTTCTTCTAACTGTTCAACACGTGACTGAATTTCTTTTTCTAGTTCTTCATATTCACCACGCATAATTTCCAAGGATTTCTTAGCATCTTCTAAGTCATTAGAAGCAATCTTGTCTTTTTCCGCTATTTCTTTCATGGAATCTTTGATATGATTGTAATCCTTAAAAAACAGATCCACATCTAAAATCTTTAACTCATCACGATACCGTAAATATTCTTTTGCAGTCTCTGCCTGTTTCTCCAAAGGTTCCACTTGCTTTTCAATTTCCAGGATAATATCGTTAATACGGCATAAGTTCGCACGTTCAGCCTCAAGATTTTTTTCCGTAATACTTTTTCGTCTTTTGTACTTTACAATACCAGCCGCCTCATCAAACAGCTCTCGACGTTCTTCAGGACGTCCACTTAAAATTCGATCAATCTGCCCCTGTCCGATGATAGAATATCCTTCTTTACCGATACCGGTATCCATAAATAATTCTTGCACATCTTTCAGACGACAAGCTGTTCCATTCATCAGATATTCACTTTCACCGGAACGGAATACACGTCTGGCAACCGTAATTTCTTCATAGGAACTTGGAAGCTTATGATCCGAGTTATCTAAAGTAATTGCTACATAAGCAAATCCTAGCGGTCTTCTTGCCTCTGTACCAGCAAAAATAATGTCTTCCATCTTCGTACCACGAAGCTGCTTTGCACTTTGTTCACCAAGCACCCAGCGCACTGCATCCGATACATTACTTTTACCACTGCCATTTGGTCCAACAATTGCTGTAATGCCATCGTGCAATTCAAAAAGCATTTTATTGGCAAATGACTTAAAACCATGTATTTCGATACTCTTTAAATACATTCTACTCCTCTTTCTGCTTTATTTTTAATATAGCCTGGTAAGCAGCTTCATGCTCTGCACCTTTCTTGGTTCTTCCACTTCCAATTCCCACTTCTTTTTCCCCTATATATACTGCCACTGTAAACAATTTATCATGATCTGGACCTTCTTCGTGAATTAATTCATAATGTAATGGTTCCTTATACTCACTTTGTACAACTTCCTGTAAAATAGTCTTACTATCATAAAAGAGCTGTTTACTTTCTATATCTGACAATACGAGTCTTTCCACAAACTCTTTTGCATTAGTAAAACCACCATCTAGATAAATCGCACCAATTATTGACTCTAACGCATCTGACAGAATAGAATCTCTTTCACGTCCGCCGGTATTCATTTCTCCTTTTCCTAATAAAAGGAATTTTCCAAGTTCGATTTCTCTTGCACAGTATGCCAATGACTGTTCACAAACAAGGCTTGCACGAAGTTTTGTCATTTCACCTTCATCCATCTGCTTGTAATTTAAGAAAATAAATTCACTTGAAATCACTTCCAGCACAGCGTCTCCTAGAAATTCTAATCTTTCGTTGTTAGCAAGTTTACTCATTCTCTTTTCATTTGAATAAGAACTGTGTGAAACAGCCTGTCGTAATAAATTCTTGTTCTTGAAATGATATGAAATTTTCTCTTCTAATTTTTCTAACAATTGATTATCCATCCTCGTTCCTTCCTTTTCAAGCCATATAATAAGGCTGCCCAAGCATTCATCCGGGACAGCCCTTCTATCTTCGACATAGAAAATTCTACATCCTATGAATTTAGTTTGTTGCATTCTTAATCTGTTCTACAGCATCACCAACTGTAATGATTTTCTCTGCATCTTCATTTGAAATCTCAATATCAAATTCTTCTTCAATTCCCATGATGATTTGGAAAACATCTAAGGAATCCGCTCCTAAATCATCTACAAATGTAGTATCCATTGTAATCTCTTCTTCATCAGCGTTAAGTACCTCACTAATAATCTTTTTTAACTTTTCAAATTCCATAATATTCACCTTTCTACTTCTTGGATTCGCTACTCTCTATCATCTCACGAATCGTTTCATTAATTCTTTGTTCAGAAAATGTCACACATTGAATAATAGAGTTTTTAATTTCTGTACTGTTTGAATTACCATGTGCCTTCACAACTAGTCCTTTTAAGCCAAGTAATGGCGCTCCGCCATAATCTGAGGCTTTAAATTTGCTAAATGTGTTCTTTAGGGTTGGTTTAATTAAAGCGCCACCAATTTTACCTCTCGTAGTTTCCATCAAACTATCCTTAATTTTTCCCACTAAAGCACTGGCTAAACCTTCGTACAATTTTAAAATTACATTTCCAACAAATGCTTCACAGACAATTACATCAGCAGCACCATTTGGAATTTCTCTTGCTTCAATACTTCCGATAAAATTAATATCGCTACAGTTTTTAAGTAGTGGAAATGTTTCTTTTACAAGAGCATTGCCTTTTTCCTCTTCTGCGCCAATATTAACGATTGCCACACGAGGATTTTTAATACCTACTATTTTCTCCATGTAAGCAGACCCCATTTTAGCAAATTGCACTAAATGTGAGGAACGTGCGTCGACATTAGCACCGCAGTCAATTAGAAGCGAAACACCATTCATAGTTGGAATAACAGGAGCTAATGGTGGTCTTTCAACACCTTTGATTCTTCCGACGATAACTTGGCCTCCTACTAAGATGGCACCAGTGGAACCAGCTGAAACAAATGCATCCGCTTCCCCACTCTTCACAAGATTCATTCCTACAACGATAGAAGAATTTTTCTTGCCACGAATCGCCATAACTGGAGCTTCATCATTGGTTATTACTTCTTCTGCTGAAACAACCTCAATTTGCTCTTTGTTATATTCGTATTTACTTAGCACGTTTTCTATACTAACTTTTTTTCCGACAAGGAAAACTTTGATATTTTCTTTTTCTTGAACTGCTTCAATTGCACCTTTCACTATTTCGTCTGGTGCGTTATCACCGCCCATAGCGTCTAATGCAACTCGTATTCTTTCACTCATACTCTTGCCTCCATATCGCTTACCTAATCTATAATATACTAAATATCAATTTATAAATCAATAACTAATTTCCATATCTGTAAAAGAATTTATCAATCCTATCAAAGTGTGCCAAACTCACACCCTTACTTTTTTTTCAAAGAAAAATGCAATAGCACATGAATATTCAAATGCGCTATTGCACCGTATTTAAACTTTTTTATAAAAAAATGATCGGAATGATTCATATCCTAATTTATTTGGCTGTAAAATCTGTTCCGTACTGCCAACGAATAAAATACCATCTTTTTTCATTGACTGAGCAAACTTAAGATAAATTTCATTTTTTGCTTCTTCCGTAAAATATATAAGTACATTTCGGCATACAATCAAATGGCATCCTTGAGGATAATCATCTTTTAATAGATTATGTTTTTTAAACTCTACGCGGGATTTTATCTTATCAGAAATTTGATAGGATCTATCATTTATCTTTGTGAAATATTTAGATTGAAATTCAGGTGGCAATGTTTTTAAGCTTTTTTCGTTATACAATCCCAAACGGGCTTTTTCTAATACCTGACTATCAATGTCCGTTGCAATAACCTTAATATTTGATAGTGGCATAATCTTTGACAATAACATAACTAAGGAATATGGCTCATCTCCCGTTGAACAGGCTGCGCTCCATATCTTTAGCTGCTTTCCATGATTCTCAAATAAGAAAGGTAATATATCCTTTTCCAACAGCTCCCACTGTTCTGGATTACGATAAAATTCAGAAACATTAATCGTGAGATAATTGACGAATTCATCAAACATCTCACGATCTTTCTTCAACTGCGAAACATAAGTTTCATAAGATGTTATCTTATGTTTCGCAATCAATGCATCTATACGACGCTTCATTTGTCGTTCCTTGTAACAGTTTAAGTCAATGTTAGTCAAATTCAAAATATGTTTTTTGAACACCTCATAATCATAAACCATTAGTAAACCTCTTATTATTCTTCAACTGTTTCTTCAGGTTCATCAGCAAGTAGTGCTTTTACACTTAAACTGATTTTCTTTTCTTCCACATTTAAATCTACAACTTTAGCTGTGATTTCTTGTCCCACTTTTAATACATCAGAAGGTTTTTCAATGTGTTCTTTTGCGATTTGAGATACGTGCAATAATGCATCTACACCTGGCTCTAATTCAACAAAAGCACCAAAATCTGTCATACGAGCAACTTTTCCTGTTAACTCTTTCCCTACAGCGAATTTTTCTTCTGCATTAATCCAAGGATTTGCTTCAGGGAATTTTAAGCTTAATGCAATCTTTTCACCTTGAATGTCTTTGATTAATACTTCAATTGAATCGCCAACTGTTAATACTTTCTTAGGATTTTCTACTCTGCCCCAAGACATTTCGGAAATGTGAAGTAAACCATCAGCTCCACCTAAGTCGATGAATGCACCAAAATCTGTAACGTTTTTGATTGTTCCTGTTACTTTCATACCAACAGAAATTTTATCAAATAATTCTTTTTGCATTTCTTTCTTTTTCGCAACGATAAGCGCTTTACGGTCACCGATAATTCTTCTTCTCTTAGGATTGAATTCTGTGATAATGAACTCAATTTCTTGTCCTTTATATTTAGAAAGATCTTTTTCATAGCTGTCGGATACAAGACTTGCTGGGATAAAGATTCTTGTTTCTTCGATAACAACGCTTAAACCACCATCTAATACTGCAGATACAGGTGCTTTTAATACTTCTTTGTTTTCGAAAGCTTCTTCTAATCTCTTGTTACCTTTTTGAGCAGCTAGTCTCTTATATGTTAATTGAACTAAACCTTCTCCGTCGTTCTTTTTTAATACCATAGCCTGCATTGTATCACCAACATGCACAAGGTCTGAAAGAACTACGTTAGGTGTGTTTGTGTATTCACTCTTTGTAATAATACCATCTGACTTGTAACCTATATTTAAGATGATTTCATCATCCTTAACATCGATAACAGTACCCTCGACTACCTCTCCTGTATGAATTGTTTTTAAAGATTCCTCCAATAATTGTTCAAAGCTCATTTCTGACATGCCTTTTGAACCTCCTTAATTATTTTATTTGGGGTTGAAGCCCCTGCTGTAATACCTACTCGTTCAAAAGATTTAAGCTCTGCCAAATTCAAATCTTCTGCTGTTTGTATATAGTAAGTATTTTTACATTCATTTTTACATATTTCATATAGCTTTTGGGTATTAGAACTATGTTCCCCACCGATTACTATCATTGCATCAGAGTTTTTTGCTAATTCACGAGACTCTTTTTGTCTCTTCTCTGTTGCATTACAGATTGTATTTAATGCAAGTATATCATACCTCTTTTTTGAAATAATTTCAACTAATTCTTCAAATTTCTTGTAATTAAATGTCGTTTGAGACACAATACAGATTCTTGTATTTTCAGGCAGACAAATTTTTTCAGCATCTTCCTTTGTCTCTACAATATAGACATCATTTTCACACCATCCTTTAATTCCTTGAACTTCTGGATGCTTGGGACTTCCTATAATGATAATCACTCGTCCATCTTGACTTTCACGACTTACAACACGATGAATTTTCTTTACATAAGGACATGTTGCATCTACTATTGTACATCCTTTCGCCTCAATGGATTCTTGAACACCTTTTCCAACACCATGGGAGCGAATTACAACCGTACCAGACACATCCTCTGTTATATCGTCAACTTCATCTATAACAGTCACGCCCTGCTCCTTCAAACTTCGAACCACTTCGTCATTATGAATAATTGGTCCATAAGTGTAAACAGGTGCTTCCCCTTTAATTTCTTCATAAACTCTATTAACAGCACGCTCTACACCAAAACAAAATCCTGCACCTTCCGCTGTTCTAATTTCCACAAGCGTTACCATCCTTACTTCCTTTATTATATAATGAAATTATCTTTTCGACAACTTCATCTTTTGACATTTCTGAAGAATCTACTAAAATTGCATCTTCCGCCTGTCTTAGAGGTGCAAATTCACGATTCATGTCCTGTTCATCTCTTGCGATAATATCAGCTTCTATTTGCTCTAAGTCACAATCTATTCCTTTTTCAGACAATTCAAGATATCTTCTATTCGCACGAACTCTTGAACTTGCTGTCAGATAAATTTTCATTTCCGCATTTGGTAAAACAAAGGTGCCAATGTCTCTTCCATCCATAATTACATTAGCAGTCTTTGCTAAGCCTCTTTGAAGTTCTACAAGCTGACTGCGAACCGCCTTTAATTTTGCAACAGCAGATGCCATCTTTCCAGCTTCTTCAGTACGAATCAGGCCATTCACATTTTCTCCATTTAATATAACCTGCTGTTCTCCATTCTCATACTGTATTGTAACAATTGCTTCCTTGCATCTTTCCTCGATTACCGCCTCATCTGTAATTCCTTCACGCAAAAAATACAGTCCTATGGCGCGATACATTGCCCCCGTATCTACATATATGAAATTCAGTTTTTTGGCTATTGTCTTCGCAATAGTGCTTTTACCTGCTCCAGCAGGTCCATCAATTGCAATACTATAACTCATCCTAGTTCCTCCTAGATAAAATCTATATTAGTATACAGATACACCAGCTATATAACTTGTTGACCAAGCAATCTGCAGATTAAATCCACCTGTTAACGCATCCAAATCAAGTACTTCCCCAGCAAAGAATACCCCTGGCACAAGTTTTGATTCCATAGTAGATGGATTAATTTCTTTTACCGAAATACCACCTTTCGTAATGATTGCTTCGTTAAATCCACGGAACCCGACAATCTCCATTGTAAATTTCTTAATCACGGAAACAAGAACTTTTCGTTCTTCTTTGGTGATAGTATTTACCTTTTTGTCCGGATCTATGTTAGATAATCGTATAATAACTGGAATCATTTTTTTCGGCAGTAATTCATCCAACGAGTTTTTATACTGTTTGTTTCTGTTTTTTTCAAAATCCCTTACTATTCTATCATTTAACTGTTCATCTGACAATGCCGGTTTTAAATCAATTGACAAAGTTAGTGCTTTTCCCTGTGCAACATATTTTGTAATAAAACTGCTTGCACTAAGTATCAATGGACCGCTGACGCCAAAATGAGTAAACAGCATTTCTCCAAAATTCTGATAAATCTGTTTCTTACCTTGGTGAATAGTCACTTCAACATTTTTAAGAGCTAATCCCATCATTTCCTTACAGAAAGACTCCGCAATTACCAAAGGCACTAAGGATGGATGGATTTCTGTTACAGTATGTCCCATGTTTTTAGCAAAACGATAACCATCACCTGTAGATCCTGTTACCTGGTAAGAAAAACCACCTGTTGTAACGATTACGCAGGAACTAGGAACAGGTTTCTTCTCTCCTCTCAACATAACGCCTTGATAAACGCCATCTTCCACTAGAATATCTGTTACTTCCTTTTTTAAATAAATTTTAACACCTAGACGCTCCATTTCCCCTTGTAAAGCCCTTATAATATCGTTTGATTTATCCGATACTGGAAATACTCTGTCGCCACGTTCCACTTTTGTACGAACGCCTAGACTTTCTAACAATTCAATCATATCTGTATTGGTAAAACTATAAAAAGCACTATATAAAAATTTACGGTTGGTTACAACATTGTCGAATAATATCTCCATGTCAGCGGCATTGGTAATATTACAGCGTCCCTTTCCCGTAATAAAAAGTTTTTTTCCTAATTTTTCATTTTTTTCATACACGACAACTTCATGTCCATTTTTTGCTGCAAATATACTTGCAAGCATTCCCGCTGGTCCACCGCCAACTACAATAATTTTACTCATTCTATGTTGCTCTGCCTTTCTTAAGTATCCTCTTCATCTAAATTATAAATTTGATATTCCTTCCATATATCTTCAAGGGACGAAAACGTAGTTAACACAGTCTCCTGCTTCTTTAAGAAAATTGCAACAATTAAAGCATTAATCACGCTCATCGGTGCAACCAAAGAATCTACAACAGAAACCAGATCACAATTGGCAATTAGATTGCAGTCTGAATATTGTGTCAGCGGTGATTTATAGCTATCTGTAATGGTAACAATAGTAGCCTGTCTCTTCTTTGCATACTCAAGAGCACGAAGGGTACTCAAAGAATAACGAGGAAAACTAATACCAATTAACACGTCTTTCTCATCCATATGGATTATTTTTTCAAACATTTCTCCCATACTATTGGTTTCAATCAGCTTTACCCTTGGATATACTACATTTAAATAAAACGCTAGCATATTTGCAAGGGGGGCACTGCTCCTGACACCAACAATGTAAATCGTCTGTGCATGAAGGATTGTATCAACCGCACGCTCAAATGCATCTGGATCAATACTTTCCATAGTAAGACGAATCTTTTCTGCATCACTTTGCAACACAGTCTTTAACACGTCTTTTTGATGGATTCGATCGTTGGTTAATTCCAACTTCTGAACCGTATTTAATTTATTCTTTACAACTTCTTCTAAAGCCTTATGAAATTGCGGATAGCCCTCATATCCTAGAACAACCGCAAAACGAAATACAGTGGATTCACTGACACCCACTGTTTCCCCTAATTTAGCAGCGGACAGAAACACTGCCTTTTCATAATTATTTAAAATGAACTCAGCTAAGCGTTTCTGTCCTTTGCTAAACTTTTGATAATTTGTATTTATTTTTGTAATAATATCACATTCCACTGAAAACACCTTATGCTTACTTCCAGCTATATGCCTCGTTAAGTTTAAACGAAATATGACTGGACTTATAAGCATCTCCTTCTATTTGAAAAATAACTGCTTTACTTGAATCCAAATCATCTAAAATGCTTTGAGATATGCAGTCCAAAATCAGATACTCTACATCCTCTCCAACCCCGTATTCAGGTGCAGTATTCTTTTTGAAGCTTACTACAACATTGCCTTTATCATCTTCATCGACCTTATCAATACCTATTTTTAAAGCATGGTTTGAAAACTCTTCTACCACTTTTTCCACTACAAAGGATGAACTTAGTTCTGTCTTTTGATCAATAAATATCTCAACTGTCTCAATTTCACCTGTATCGTCATTGATACAATAAATTGGCAGTTTTGTTGTATTCGCTAAAGCTTCTTTATAATCCTTGTCTTGCTTAAAATCTGTATCTGTTGAGACCTCCGGTTCCTTATTCTGCTTATCTTCATAACCTGTTGTATCTGGATTCTGAGAGCTTTGTGACAGAATCTGTACATCTTCGTCTGTATTCTTATTACATGCTGTCCCAACTGTACCGCTGACTGCTATAATTGCTATAATAATTAGGATTTTCCCATACTTTTTCACAACATATTCACCTCTTTTATTATGTTTTACCATAAAGAATACATATGTCAAATGTATGGCATTTCCTATTTTCTATTCATAGTTTTCTATTAGGCAGCGACGCAATAAATCCAATGCATGAATAACAGACTGCTCTCTTATCATTGTTCTTGTTCCATGAAAGTGATATTCTTTCACGACTGTTTTTCCCTTTACATAGCATGAAATATATACAAGTCCAACTGGCTTATCCTCCGTTCCACCACCTGGCCCTGCAATTCCTGTAACGGCAACGGAAACATCACTGTCGTTCACTAATGCGGCTCCTCTAGCCATTTCCTTAGCACATTTTTCACTATACTCTGTATATTTTTTCAAAGTGCTTTTGCTAACATCTAAATATTTTCGTTTTGCCTTATTCGAATAGGTAACAAAACTTTCCTTTAATACTTCTGATGCTCCAGGAACATTGACAATGGCAGATGCAATTAAGCCTCCTGTACAAGATTCTGCTGTAACCATTGTAAGCTCATGTTTGGTTAAGAGCTTAACGACACAATCCTCAAGATTAATCGCTTCATCCGTTGTATATATATGATCACCAAAACGGCTTTTCAATTCTTTTACAACTGGTTTCACTAATTTCTTAGCTTGTGATTCGTCCTCTCCGCTTGCAGTGACTCGAATATGAACTTCACCTGTCTTAGCATAAGTTGCAATCGTAGGGTTATTCTGCTTTTCAATTAGATCTTTGATTTCTTCGGCTACTCTGCTTTCACCTACTCCACAGATTTTCACCATTTTTGACACAAAAACCGAGTCTTGTTTGGAACGCAAATACGGAACCACTTTATCTGCAAACATTGGACACAATTCTCTTGGTGGTCCTGGAAGCAAAATAACTATATTTTTTCCTTCCTCTACAATAAGACCTGGCGCAGTCCCATTACCATTATGAAGAATCTTTGCGCCCTCTGGAACAAATGCCTGTTTCCAATTATTCTTTGGAATCTCTTTTGCGCCTTTTCGCTCAAATAATTCGCGGATTTCATTTTTTACTGTTTCATCCTCTATCAGATTCTTCTGAAATACTTTTGCCACAGTTTCTTTGGTCATATCATCTTCTGTAGGGCCTAATCCACCTGTCAAGATAATCAATTCAGTTCTGGTTTTTGCAGTTTCAATTGCTTCTGCTAACCGTTTTTCATTATCTCCTACTACCGTCTGATAGTAAATGCCAATCCCTAATTTTGTACATTCTTTTGCAAGATATGCTGCATTGGTATTCACCACATTACCCATTAAAAGTTCTGTACCTACATTAATAATCTCCGCCTGCATGAATTATTTGCTCCCTTCTGATAATACATTCTTGTTCTTTGCAATGTAGTCTACTAATGATACAATCGTTAAGATAACCGATATGTATATGAAAATCTGTTCAGCTACATGAAATCCTTTGTTATCAAAATGTAATATAAGAAGAATAGACATAATCATCTGAGATACGGTTTTAAACTTACCCCAATAACTTGCTGCTATTACAACACCATTATCGGAAGCAATTAAACGGAAACCACTAATGATAAATTCACGACTGATAATCACAATTACAATCCACGCTGGTAATTTAATAGAATCCATAGCGGTAAAACAAATCAATGCAGATGAAACAAGTAATTTATCTGCCAGCGGATCCATAAACTTTCCAAAATTGGTTACTAAATTGTGCTTTCTGGCAAGATAGCCGTCAAACCAGTCCGTCATGCTGGCTGCGACAAAAATTGCACAGGCAATATAGTTTCCATTGGGAATGGACGTATTCAGAAGAAAAAAAATAAAGAATGGAATCATACACACTCTTAACATGGTAAGCTTATTTGGTAAATTCATATGCATCCTCTTTTCTAAATTTTTCATTATATATTTATTCCAGCAGCCCTATTTCTATCATCAAGAAATAAAACTGCTGGACATATTCATAGGATTATTCCCAGACAACTTCACCAATCAGATCATACTCTTTTGCATCTGTTACAAAAACATCTACAAACTGACCTGAAATAAGTTCAGAAGAAGAATTTACAAAGATATAACCATCTACACTTGGTGCATCTTTATAAGTTCTGCCGATAAATACATTATCTTCTGGTAGTTTACCCTCTATCAAAACTTTTAATTTAGTAGATATTGCATCTTGCGCATGCTCAAAGGCAATTTCCTGTTGTACTTCCATTAATTCATCTCGACGACGTTCTTTTACTTCTTCGTCAATATGGTCTTTTAATAGAGCGGCAGGCGTATTTTCCTCTGGAGAATATGTGAATACACCTAAACGGTCAAATCTCATATCTTCCACGAACTGCATTAATTCTTCATGTTCTTCCTCTGTTTCACCAGGGAAACCTGTGATTAATGTTGTTCTTAGCGTAATATCAGGAATATTTTCTCTAAGCTTTTCTACAATATCCACAATTTCCTGCTTATTGGTACGGCGGCCCATACGTTTTAAGATGCGGTCGCAACCATGCTGAATTGGAATATCAAGATAGTTGCATACTTTCTCTTCTGTTTTCATTACTTCGATTAACTCATCTGTAATTTCTTCTGGGTAACAGTATAAAATACGGATCCACTGTAATCCATCGATTTTACATAATTCTTTTAAAAGTTCTGGAAGCATTTTTTTGCCATAGATATCAACTCCGTAAAGGGTTGTTTCCTGGGCAACTAACATAAGCTCTACAACTCCATTGTCTGCAAGCTGTTTTGCTTCTTCAATTAAATCTTCCATTGGAACACTTCTGTAGTTTCCACGGATTTTTGGAATAATACAATAAGTACAATTCTTATCGCATCCTTCTGCAATTTTTAGGTAAGAATAATATCCACCTGTTGTATTCACACGTTTTTTGTGTTTTGTATCTGGTAAATAGGATAAATCCTTAAAGAATTCTGATTTTGTACCACCTAGTGCATTGTCAATGGCAGTAACAATATCTTCGTATCCTGTTGTACCAATAATGGCATCTACTTCTGGAATTTCTTTTTCGATATCTTCGCGGTAACGCTGTGCAAGACATCCTGTTGCAATTAACGCTTTCAATTTTCCAGTTTTCTTAAGTTCAGCCATTTCTAAAATTGTGTTGATGCTTTCTTCTTTTGCATCATTTACAAAGCAGCATGTATTGACAACAATGACATCAGCTTCCTGCTCGTCATCGGTTAACTCAAACGCTCTTTCCCTAACAAGGCCTATCATAACTTCGCTGTCTACCAAATTCTTGTCACAGCCTAACGAAATAAATAAAATCTTCACTTTAAACCTCTCCATGTTTCTTTTTAGTCGCTAAGCTTTATTCTAACAGTTTTTAGCGAAAAAATAAATAGTTAATTTTTAGCGTAAAATTTCAGTTACTTCATACCCTTCATTTTCAATTGTTTCCTTAATAACAGAATCACTAAGTTCTTCTGTAGCGTGAATGATAACGTTTTCCTTTTCATGACTTGCTTCTGCACTTTCTACGTTTTCAAGTGCTTCTACTACCTTCTTTACTCTTGCTTCACAATGTCCACACATCATACCTTTTACTTTTACTTCGATTGTCATATTGTTTTCCTCCTCTAATAGCGGTCCCATTTTGCAAGAACCTTTTTGAATTTTATCTTTTTTATTTTCATGCATTTTGAATAAATTCAAACGCAATGCATTTGTAATAACACAGAAACTAGAAAGACTCATTGCCGCTGCCCCAAACATCGGGCTTAAACTCCAGCCAAATAGTGGTACCCATACACCTGCTGCAAGTGGTATTCCAATTATATTATAAAAGAATGCCCAAAACAGATTCTCATGAATGTTTCTAAGTGTTGCACGACTCAACCTGATTGCTGCTGGTACATCTGATAAACTGCTTTTCATAAGTACAACATCTGCCGCATCAATTGCGATATCCGTTCCAGCGCCAATTGCAATTCCAATATCTGCTCTGGTTAATGCCGGTGCGTCGTTAATTCCATCTCCCACCATAGCAACTTTTCCTTTTTTCATTAACTGCTTGATAACTGCTTCTTTTCCATCTGGAAGCACACCTGCAGCCACTTCATCCACTCCTGCTTGTTCTGCGATTGCTTTTGCTGTCTTTTTGTTATCACCTGTAAGCATGACAACGTGTATTCCCAGATTTTTAAGTTCTTTAATCGCCTGTGGACTATCTTCTTTTATCACATCTGCTACCGCAATCATTCCAACAAGCTGTTCCCCTTTACTAAAGAATAAAGGTGTCTTTCCTTGAGAAGCAAACTTTGATGCCATTTCTTTTGCCTTTTTACTTATGCTTGCATGGTTCTCGATATATTCCAGCTTTCCGCCTGCCAATTGAACATCACTCGCCTTGCCCATTAAACCATTACCTGCAACCGCTTTAAAATCTTCCAGCAGAACGCTTGGAATGTCTCGATTCCTTGCTTCTGCAACAATTGCTTTTGCCAATGGATGTTCACTTTTCTGTTCTAATGCATATGCGGTCTTAAGCAGTTCTTCTTCTTGGAATCCTTCTTCCACATAATAATCGGTAACTTTTGGTTCCCCTTTTGTAATGGTTCCTGTCTTGTCTAATGCAACAATTTGTATTTTACCTGTTTCTTCTAAGGATACTGCTGTTTTGAACATAATCCCACTTTTCGCACCCATTCCATTCCCAACCATAATGGCAACTGGTGTTGCAAGTCCTAACGCACATGGACAGCTAATGACTAAAACGGAAATTGCTCTGGCAAGTGCGTAGCCAAATGTCTGTCCTGCTACCATCCATGCAGCAAATGTAATGACGGCAATTCCAATCACTACAGGAACAAAAACCCCTGACACACGATCTGCTATTTTGGCAATCGGCGCCTTGGTGGCTGCTGCATCACTTACCATCTGAATAATTTGAGATAATGTGGTATCTTCTCCAACTCTTGTTGCTTCACATGTCATAAATCCAGACTGATTCATTGTTGCAGCGCTTACACTGTCTCCTGGTACTTTATCAACAGGAATACTTTCTCCAGTCAAAGCCGACTCATCTACAGCACTGGTTCCTTCTATTACAATACCGTCTACCGGTATGTTTTCTCCTGGTCTGACTACGAATCTGTCACCAATCTTCACTTGTTCAATTGGCACCTGAATTTCTTGTCCATCTTTCACAACTACTGCAGTTTTAGCTGCTAATTTCATAAGCCCTTTTAGCGCATCCGTTGTTTTTCCTTTTGACCTTGCTTCCAGCATTTTTCCAACGGTAATTAATGTTACGATCATCGCTGCTGATTCAAAGTAAAATTCATGCATATAATGAGCCATAGCATCAGCATTTTCAACGACATTAACATCAGTCATAGCAAATAATGCATAGACACTATATACAAAGGATGCGCTGGAACCTAGGGCTACTAGTGTATCCATATTGGGTGCTCCCTTTACTGCTCCTTTGAACCCATTGATGAAAAAGTGCTGATTGATAACCATAATAGCTACAGTGAATAAAAGTTCAAGTAAACCTATTGCAATATAATTCTTATCAAAAAATTGCGGAAGTTTCCATCCAAACATGGTATGTCCCATGGACACATACATAAGGGGAAGCAGCAAACACATAGAAGCAATTAACCTCTTTCGCATCTTTGGTGTCTCCGTATCTTTTAGCATATCACTATAATCTGGTCCTGTTTGTTTTGACCTATCATGTCCTCTATCTTTCAAAGTTGCCCCATAACCTGCTTCTTTCACAGCATCCATAATGCTTTGTGGTGTCGCTGTTCCCTCTACTCCCATTGAATTAGTAAGCAGACTCACAGAGCAGCTCGTTACACCTGGTACTTTTAATACTGCTTTTTCCACTCTGGCACTGCAGGCTGCACAGCTCATACCTGTTACATTGTATTGTTCCATCTCTATTTCCTGCCTTCCATCTTACTTCATTAACTTTTGTAACAAAGAAACCAATTCATCAATTATTTCATCGTTGCCATTTCGTATATTCTCAGCCACACAAGTTCTTACATGGTTTGCAAGCAGAACTTTGTTAAAACTGTTTAAAGCTGCACTAACCGCTGATACTTGAGTCAGTATATCGGTACAATATGCATCTTTCTCAACCATTTTCTCGATTCCTCTTACCTGACCTTCTATTCTCTTAAGGCGATTCATTAAATCACGCATTTCCTTTTCATCTCGTTCCTTATGTTTTGCCGAACAACAGCAAATGTCCTCTTCAGCCGAAACGTGTTCATCTTTTATCATTCCATTCTAACCTCCTTTAAGTCTAGATTTGCTTACAGTATATACCCCATAGGGGTATTCGTCAAGAGAACGTATATATAAATTTGACATTTTCTTCGCATTTATATATGATAGGCTTATTGAAATAAAGGAGGCGTCTTAATGAAAAAGTCTATAAAACTAAAGATTACGCTAATCTCTATCGCCGTTACGTTAGTGCTTGGTGGAATCTATTATTATGTAGCATTGCCTGCCATCAACATTCATTCTGAAGGTTTTTGGGGATTTATCATTTTACTTTTTATCATATTAACGGTTTCTGCTGCAATTCTGCAACGCAAAAAATTTAAAGTGGTACAGCAAGTTGATAAAAAATTACATTTAATTAAGCTTTTAAAACAAAGCAAATTAACTTACAGCTTGACTATTGCAACTGGACTACTTATTGTAATTTTCATTGTGGGGTCAGTTCTATCTTCTCCTATTGTAAATGCAAAGAAATATCAAAAGCTTATCAATATCACAGATGGTAACTTCCAAGAAGATATTCAACAGATTTCTTACAATGAGATTCCTCTACTGGATCGTGACAGTGCATCTTTACTTGGTTCTAGAAAAATGGGCAGCATGGTAGAATATGTTTCTCAGTTTGAGGTCAGCGAACATTATACACAGATTAACTACAAGAACCGCCCTGTACGTGTTACCCCTTTGCGTTATGGTAACCTTTTTAAATGGTTCAGCAATCGTGGTTCTGGCATTCCTGCCTACATGAAAATAGACATGGCAACACAGCAAGTGGAATGCGTTAAATTAAGCCAAGGCATGAAATACACAGATGCGGAGCATTTTAACCGTAATATTTACCGTTATATACGTTTCCGTTTTCCAACTTATATTTTTGACCAAATCAATTTCGAAATTGACGATGAAGGAACTCCTTACTGGATCTGTCCTGCTGCTGACTACAAAATCGGTTTATTTGGTGGACGCGCTATCAAAAATGTAGTGCTTGTCAATGCTGTTACAGGCGAATACAAAAACTATAAAATTGATGAGGTTCCTACTTGGGTAGACCGCGTTTACTCTTCTGAGTTACTTGTTGGCTATTATGATTACTATGGTACATTAAAGCATGGATATTTAAATACATTATTTAGCCAGAAGGATTGTCTTCAGACAACCGAAGGTTATAACTATATTGCCTTAAATGATGATGTATGGATGTACACTGGTGTTACAAGTGTTGGTGGCGATGAATCTTTAGTTGGATTTATCTTATGTAACCAGAGAACAGCGGAAACAAAATACTACTCTGTTTCTGGCGCGAAAGAGTATTCGGCTATGCAATCAGCGGAAGGTAAAGTACAGAACCTTGGTTACCGTGCTACTTTCCCTCTTCTTTTAAACGTGGCAAATGAGCCTACTTACATCTTGACTTTGAAAGACAGTGCTGGTCTTGTGAAGAAATATGCAATGATTAATATTGAACAGTATACAATTGTTGCTACCGGTGATACGATAACGGAATGTGAAAATAATTATATTACACAACTAAAAAACTCCAACTTAGTGAATAAGGATTCCGAAGTATCTGGAACGGCATCGGGTGTGATTAAGAAAATAGCACAAGTTGTTATTGAAGGGAATACACACTATTATGTGATGTTAGAAGGCTATAAAGAAATCTTTGATTTCAATGTGTCAGAACAGATTGGAATTATTCGACATGATATTGGTGATTCCATTTCATTTAACTATCTGCAAGGTGGAGATGTTTGCAAGGTTACGGAGTTGTCCTAACATTTAGTGGTACATTTTCTAAGAGTTATCATGATATCTTAACTAGAAATGCTCAGCCACATGTTACACTTCCTTTAAACCAAACTACGCTTGCTAAACTATAACTGGTTTACACAGTTGGTTTTTTTGTAACATGTGGCTTTATTTTTATCTTTTTCTAATTGTTATATTTCGGGCATAGCCTGTTAACATTGTTATACCAGATAATTCGCAAAACTGAGTCATAAATGTTTTTTCATTTTCATTATAATCCCTCCAAAAATTGTATCATCACTGCTTAGATCAAAAGAAGGGGCACTGTATACCGCACCCCTACTATTATAAGAAATTCTTATATTTCATTGCTGGATTACTCAATTAGAATATAATTGTCTTCTTTCTTCTCAATTGCCTCTTTTTTCGGAACTTTCAAGGACAACACGCCATTATCGAATTTTGCTTCTATATCTTCTTTCGTTACT
>ERZ808278.445-NODE-445-length-27486-cov-4.667092_pt1 | contig 27486 bp, 24 predicted proteins | sample MGYA00521239_ERZ808278 | MGnify/ENA primary metagenome ERZ808278 (study PRJEB31516, sample SAMN03275600) | gut metagenome | biome: mammalia-associated habitat; material: feces | host: Papio cynocephalus | place: Kenya | collected 2012-07-17 ... | reverse complement strand
GTGTTTTGGGAGCGAGAAAGTGCATTTGTGTGCATGAAAAATCGATAAATGGCTTATTGATAAGCAATTACATTTTTCATTTGTGTGCACCCTTTTCTTGGTACATTCGGAAAAAGGCAGTAATTTTGCAGTCGAAAATCATCGCGATGAAACAGTGTAACAACCAACTAAATGATTATGTATTATGAAACGTAATTTTTTACTACTTGCGATTTGCCTGTTGGGCATTTGCAATGTCGCTGCCCAACGCACGGGCGGGACAGATGTCATGCTACGCATTGTGACCAAGACAGATGACCCCGACCACGGCGATACTCCGCCAGACCCCCGCCGGTTCCGTGTGGTACAATATGGCAATGCCGTGACAGTGCTCGTAGGAACGGGCGAAGAGGCACAGGTGAGAGTGTATAGCGACCAAACAGGTGCCGCTGTGGCAGACGAGCAGTTCTCGGTTTCCACCGCACTCCATATCAAGGAGAAGGGGACATACCGTATAAGCGTCTATTCTGCAGACACGGAAGTGAGGGGGCAGTTTACTATTGACAACAGCACTCAGGATATGCAGGAAGAGGATGACACGCTGTTTCCCATGCTGTCAGGACTGTGCCGGACAATGGCAGAAAGGATGGAAATGCATATTGACGGGCGCGACTCAACGGACTACGAGATAAAGATGTATCTGATTACTGCCCAGCGCGATACCGTGATTAACGAGAAGCATTATCTGCAATACGGCGAGGATATATTCCTGCGCGAGGAAGACAACAAGGTGCTGCTATACAGCGGCGATTGCACGAAAAAGGACTTGGTGCTCTATGACTTCAATCTGAAAGTGGGTGACGGTCTCGCGTATATATTTAAGGTGTGGGACAACACGTGCGGCGCCGTCGTTTTTGCCAACAAGAATATGGAGAACTCGTCTGATTCTGTGCATGTTACCAAGATTGAGAGTGTGGTGTTGCAAGACGGCAAGGCGCGCAAGAAATGGGTGTTTGACAACGGCATGGAGTACGTGGAAGGCGTTGGTACATACGGAAATGATGCGTTTGCGGGCGATTTCTTCCAACTGATAGTGGAGGATATACCTCTCTGTCTGCGTGAGCGGCGCCTTGTGTGCGTGTGCAAGAATGGCAAGATGCTGTACGAGATGCCTTATGAAGAACGGGTAAAGAGAGGTGCGATATGCCTGTGCGAAGAAGAGGTGGAGGCACCCCAATGGTGCGACCAGTGGAATGTGTTTGAGTACAGGAGTGTTGCAGGTAGTGAGGATATGGAGCGACGGACATGGCTCTATACGCTGTCGGAAGACACGGTTATCGGTACGCAGAAATACAGGCAGATACTATGTCAGCCATCATGGAAGAGCGGTGATATTCAGTATGTTGGTGCGATGCGCACTACAGAGGATGAGAAGGTGTATTTCCACTACGAGGACAGCGAATACCTGCTGTATGACTTCGGGGCAAAGGAAGGTGACACGCTGACCGTGTTCGCCGGACTGAACTATGTGGCATACTTCAAGACGCAGCGCGTGGTGGTGGATTATATAGGCGGTGCACCCGGGGAGAGGACATTCGCGAGCATTCGCATTGTGCCCGACGAGTATCGCCCTGAGGGCGACAGCACCAACTGGATTTGGGGCGTAGGCACGCAACAAGGACTGCTGCAGACAGGCGGATATGGTCTGCCGGGAGGTTACTCGTATGCCCTCCTGTGCGCATACCAGAATGGGGAATGTGTATATACTGCTATGGGAGATTATCAGCTCTTATATGCGCGCTATAATTGTATGCACAATGATGCGAAGACAGATGTTGAAATGGTGCAAGAAAGCAGGTTCTTCACGTTGCATGGGCACACCCTGACGCTTGAAGCAGGGGCAGAGGCACGGTTGTACGATATGAACGGCAAGTGCCTGTTGCAGACGGCGGCACCTGTTACGGAGATAGGCACAGAACTGCAAGGCGTGTACGTGCTGCAAGTGGCTGCCGAAGGGCAGGTGGGGACATACAAGGTGGCACTGTAGCGTGCTAATTTTAGTTTCGACGACGCGAGCCGCGTCGTCTCCCAACAAAACAAGAGGCTGCCTACATTTGTCAGGCAGTCTCTCTTTGTGATTTATTACCTTATCTGCTAAATTATCTGACCTGTGTCAGGTGCCGCACGTGTGCATTGAAGGCATCCTTGTGCAGCAAGTCCTCGAGACAGAGGTGCATGCGGTAGTTCCAGAAATGGTGCGGGTCGGACGGCAGGTTGATACGCTCGGCATGTGCATCGGGCAGGCGCACCTCGCCATCGATAGCCATCCAATCCTGCAGCGGCAGGATAACCCACATAGCAGGGCTGTACATGTGCTGGTTGATGATAAACTCCGCAATCTCGGGCGTCATCTCGTGCGGTGCTTCGCCTTGCCAGCCCATCTGCTCGTTGTAGAAACGTTGGGTGACAGCGCGGTCTTCCTCCCACCATGCGCGGAGCGGGTTCATATCATGCGTACCCGTGGTGCAGACGCTCAAGTAAGGTGCATCGGCAGGGTGAGCAAACTGCTTGGTCGGGTCCTTGGGCATACGCTGTATTTCCAAAGAAAGTATCTGCAGTTGGTGCATCACCTGCGGCACACACGACGGCACCATACCGAGGTCCTCGCCGCAGCAGAGCATGTCGGTAGAGGCGATGAGTGTGGGCAGTTTGCGCATAGCCGAGTCACGCCAGAAGTCCGTATGGCGGCGGTAGAAATAGTCGTTGTGGATATTCGCCAGCAACTGACGCTGGTCTTCGTATAATTCGGCGTAACTATGTGACTGATAGAGCGCAATGCGCGGGTGCAACAGTTCGGGGTCGCGTTGGTCGCGCACAAACAGCACCTCGCAATGCAGATAGAGCAGCCCGTTCTTCACGTTGTCAGGGTTGCACTTGCCCTCCATTGCCTTGCGGTTGTCGGGGTTGTCGAAGTAGGCTTGCACCTTGACCTGCGTATCGAACTCGTCCTTGAACCAATACACATACCCGTCGCGCGTGTTGAGGAAATGCTCCTTGGCATAATCGGTATCGTAACCGAAGACATCACCGAGGAAATTGGAGCGGATATAGGGCTTGGTCATGCGGTCTTCATCGAGTTTGACGCCCATATTCCACAGGTCTTGCAGCGTGTAGGGCATGGCGGGCGAGAAGTGTCCGCGCAGCCCCCATACATCGGTCTTGCGCATCTGCCAGATACGGAAGAAACCGAGTATATGGTCAATACGGTATGCATCGAAATAGTCTGCCATCTTGGTGAAACGCTTGCGCCACCATTGGTAGTTGTCCTCTGCCATCACATCCCAGTTGTAGGTCGGGAAGCCCCAGTTCTGTCCGCGTGCGTCGAAGTCATCGGGCGGTGCACCGGCACTGGCATCGAGGTTGAAGAGTTGCGGGTCCGTAGTAGCGTCCACCGAGTCGGGCGAGATGCCGATGGGTATATCCCCCTTGATAGCCACACCCACCGAGTGTGCGTATGCCACAGCGTCCGCCAACTGCTTGTCGGCATGGAACTGCAGGTAGCAATAGAAGTCCTTGGACTGCTTGTCGCGTTTGGACATAAACTGCGCATACGGCAGCAGCCATTCCTTGTTCTTCTCCACAAACGCCTTGTACGCTTCCGACGCAAATACTGCTGTTTTCTCCGCCTTGTACAACGCCTTGAAGTACTTCATCTTCTCGTCGTACACGCACTGATAATCGGCAATCGGCTTCTTGTTGAACTCTGCTTTGGTGGCAAGGTATTTCTTCTTTTGCGCAGGCGTCAGCGTGCCCATCTTCTCTATGTTGATATAGATGGGGTGCAGCGCAAACACGCTCACGGCGTTGTACGGATACGAGTCGCGATTGGTGTGCAGCAAGGTGGTGTCGTTGATAGGCAGTGTCTGAATCATTTTCTGCCCCGTGAGTACCGCCCAGTCTGCCAGCAACTTCAGGTCTTGGAACTCGCCGATACCGAAGCCGTTCTCCGAGCGCAGCGAGAACACTGGCACTGCCACACCTGCACCTTTCCAGTTGGCCTGCGTGTAACGGAACGGCTCATCGTCAATTAGATAATGCTTGCCGCGTTGCACGTCCCACACCTTGCGGTTCTCACCCCATTCGATGTCAATCACTTCGCCCGACTTGGTGTCAATAATCACGTATTTATATTCCACCACCGTGCCGATATTGGCGTGGAAGGATGCCGTCCACAACGGGTTGTAGGTGTCGTCCGTGTCGGATACATTGCTCATCCTGAGCACATTAGACTTGTCCCACTGCCCGAGAGCGGGCACATTACCCATGATAGCCACCGACTGATGACGCTCCAACCTTGGCACATACACCACCACATTGATATTGCCCGTCATCTTGCTGTTGCGGGTCATCGGGCGATGCGCAAACAGCACCTCGCTGAACACTTTCGATGCGAACAGCGAGTGCGGGTTATCCTGCCAACGGTCACGGACAGTAAGATTCCCCGGTGTGCAATCTATCTTGTGTGCCACATCCTCACGGCGAAGCACCTCGCCCTGCTCATTCAGCACGGCGTACGAATAGGATATATAACGGTGTATATCGCTGATAGTCAGTTGTGCAGACCAATCTGCAGTACCATGGCACTCCAAACGTAACACGGTCGGTGCGGCGGTCTCGTGCACATCTGCGTCCGCAGCGTATTGCACCACCACACTTTGCCCCCACTGAGTTTGGTAATTGATTGAAAATGAAACAGTCATAATCTATATGTTTAGTTTGTTAGTCTTCTTGTAAAACTGATACCATATTTGCCACTCGCTCCTACCCATGTCCCCACCACCATCGGCAGTAGGGTATTTATCACCCATATTATTGTGATGGCTATCGCAATGCCTGCCGTATTCGGACTGAACACTCCGAATACCACTATTGACAGGCTCCCCCTTACTGCCACATCCGCCACGGGCACCGATGGCACCCCCCCCAACAGCAGATAGTAGGTCGGTATCGCCAGCAGCAGTTGCACGGGGGGCAGCACCACTCCGCAAAACCGCAGTACCAAGGTCAGTTGTACCGCCCATATCACATAGCGCAACAGGCTGATGACCACCACTTTCATAAAGCGTTGCCCTGTCAGTTGTGCCAATGCTCCGAACATTCTCCTCAATTGCTCATTCCGCCACTCGCACTGTGCCAACCGCTTGAGACACATGGGTACCAGCACTATCAACACTGCCACTACCGCCGTAGCAATCAACACGTTACGCACATCTATCCCCGTTTCATAGTTTGCCAGCAGCACCACCGCCGGCACGCCCAAGCACACCTCCACTACCAACAACGCCAGCGACCCCACCAAGCCCAACGCTACTGCCGCAGACCACACCGAACTGTCGCTCAGCAACATCACACGTGCAGGGTAATCGCCTGCTCTGTAGGGAGTTACAAACGCGCCCACATATCCGTAATACACCTGCCTTTGCGCCTCTCTTATCCCCATAGGCTCCACATCGCGCAGCAGCGTCTGCCATTTCCATGCCTCACAAACCACATTCAGCGGCACTAACAATACCGCCGCCAACAGACACGCCCACTGCACGCTACCTGCCATTCTCCAACTGTCCGCCAATGCAGCGTACCCGTCAAATACTACCAGCCTATACACCAGATACCCATACGCCGCTACTGTCAGCAGTATATTAAATATGCGCATATATAGGCTTTTCGGTTTCATTTACGGCTGCAAAGTTACATAAAATCGCTGAATTATACAAAATTACAACAATAATTGCAGGATTCCATGCCATTGTCTTGACCAAATTCCGTGAAGGTTGCATATCTCCATGATTTTTAGTACCTTTGCGGGCGAAATGAAGTGGTATGACTGCTCATATACTAAAGTGCCGCATTTGATGAGCACTACCTTGGTGACATTCTTCCATACCCGTGTGGCGGTATGCCTGTTGGTGTGTTTGTTGGTAACACCCACGGCGTGCGCCGAGGTGATAACCCTGCGCTCGGGGCAAACGGTACGGGGTGAGGTGGTATTGCAAAACGAGGAAGTCCTCATCGTGCGTCTTCCCGACGGCAGCCGTTTTCAGTACCCTGCCACAGAGGTGGTTTCGGTCACGCAGGAAGATGCAGAACCGGTGGCACCTGCAGCGCCCACAAGAGAAATGAGCAGCACCAAGAAGGTGGCTATGCGTGCTACCTTTGCAGGCGGAGCGGCCTATATACCTATGGCAGGCTGGGGCAGTAGTGCGGCAATGGATATACAGGTTGGTACGCACCGATTGATGGAACGTCGTATCTTTGCAGGCGGAGGTACGGGTGTTCATGCGACATTCGTGGGCGGGACTTCGTATGCGTTTGTGCCTGTTCAGGCAGTGGCATCGGTGCCGTTGACCGAGGCCCGTCATGCACCTATTGCGGGTATGGCAATCGGTTATGGTTTTGCTGTGGCAGGTGCCCAGCAAGGTGGTATCTGTGCAAGTGTAGATGTGGGGTGGAAATACGATATCAGTGACCGTAGTGCGCTGTCGGTGAGTGCCGGGGTGCAATGGCAACAAGCGCGTGTCCGCGTGACAGAAATGATAGAGGGCAATGACTACGTCCGCACCATGGGCGTAAATATCCTGTCGGCAGGAGTGAAAGTCGGCTTCAGATTTTGATATGGACTCGCAAAAGAAATATCGTCAGCCGCGCAGCAAACGCACCCATCGCGTGAGCCTGATGCTCAATGACAGCGAGTTCCGTGCCCTGGAACGCTATTGCCAACGCTATACGGTCACGAACCGCTCCAAACTGATACGCGAGACACTGATGCGCAATATACTGAAGCGTTTTGAGCATGATAATCCCACCTTGTTTGACTAATTAAAAAGGAACCGCCCGACCACATCGGACAGTTCCCTAAAAACTCTCAAAGCCAACCGCGCAACCAAGCGCGGTCTTCTTGTCGTCTTACTCAGCAGCAGGAGCCTCTTCGCCTTTTGCTTCAGCCTCAGCAGCGGCAGCCTCTTGAGCAGCCTCCTGCGCCTTGGCAGCGAGTGCCTCGGCAGCCTCTTGGCGTTTCTTTGCCAGTTCGGCAGCCTTTGCCTTGTTAGCCTCTACCTCTTGTGCGAGGAGAGCCTTTGCGGCAGCGGCTTTCTTGTCAGCCTCAGCCTGCGAGATTTTGCCGTTCTTGGCATCTTTCTGAGCCTTCCAAGCGTTGAAACGCTTTTGTGCCTCTTCCTCGTTGAATGCACCCTTAGCGACACCACCATTGAGGTGCTTCATGAGCATCACGCCCTCGTCGGAGAGGATGTTGCGGACCGTGTCGGTGGGTTGTGCACCTACGCCTACCCAATACAATGCGCGGTCGAACTTCAAGTCCACCGTAGCGGGGTTGGTGTTGGGGTTGAATGAACCAATGCGCTCGATGATTTTGCCATCACGAGGCGAGCGGCTGTCGGCTACTACGATGTGGTAGTAAGCATAGTCCTTGTGACCATGACGAGCCAAACGAATTTTTGTTGCCATTTGTTTGTTGTTTTTGTGGGCTACAACTGCACGAGTTGCCTGCCCCGGTTAATAATATGGGGTCTTGTTGCTATAAACAGCCCCTTAATGGTACGCCTTTTTCTCGAAAAAGCCTGCAAAGGTACTACTTTTTCATGGAACAGCCAAGAAATAACCTGATTTACGGGTATTTTTCGTCAAATTCATGACTTCAGAGGAGTATATGGTAAGATAAGAGAGGTGTGATTGTGCTATTACTATAGCATTTGTAAAAGTTCGTAAAAGACACGGCAATATCATACTAATCACATACTAATTTTACATGGTTGACACGAGGAGGAAACGAGGAAATTATGGGCGGATTTGGGATTGGGATTGATGGGAATTTGAAAATTTGTAAATTTGAAAATGGGCTCAAAGGAGTAATTAAGAATGAAGAATTGAGAATTAAGACATGGCATGTGCATAAGGGCATTGGCAGTAAACGACAGTATTTGACGTATTTGACGACGCGAGACGATAAGGAGTTCTGCTCAGCCCACAGGGCTTCGTTGTCGCCAGGAGCACCCCACCATGCCCACACCCCGCGGACGAGGAGAGCACCCCGCTACGTCCACGGACTTGCAGGGCCCCCGCAGGGCGTCCGCGACAGAGGAAAGCATTGATTGTCACGCTATACAGTCAGACGGCAAGAGAGAGGAGAGTGGAACGGAGGGCGGCGGCTGTGGTGCCCAACTTCTGCGCGATGCGCCCTTTGGTGGTGCGAATGCCACGAGGGGAATAGTAGAGATAGACGGCAATCTGCGACAGAGGAATATCGTCGTACAGCAAAGAATAGATACAGAATCTGATTTCATTCTCAGGCAGTTGCCGTTCCAGGGCTTGGCAAAGGACGAGGAAAGTGGGGCTGAGGTCACGCTTGAGCACGGCATAGTCGTTCCACTCCCTGCGCGGCTCGGGGAAGACCGTGCGGAGATGCTGCACCTGCAAGAGGAAATCCCGCGTGCGGTCAGCGTGGAGGGTTTCGTTGATGTGGCTGATAGTATGGCGGTTGTCCTCAAGAGACTGCGACTGCCGGCGGATGAGGTTGTCCTTCTCCTGCAACAAGGCATCGCGAGACATGAGGGCATGCCGTTTGCGGTGCCACAAGACATACAGCAACACCAACAACGCCAGACAGACGAAGACTGCGGCAGCCAGCAGGATATTCCGGAGACGGTTCGGGTAGGGGTTGGCAAGATAGTCGCGACACTTGCCGACAGCCACCGAGTACTGCCCCGAGAGTTGGTTTCTTGCGCGCCCTGCATCCTCCCGCGCATGTGCATAGGTGGCAGCAAGAGCGACATTGTCGGTGGCTTCGGCGTAGTTGATGAGGGTGTAGTAGGCGTTGGAAGTATAGTACGGATTAGACGAGTTGGCGATAATAAATTCGGCATAGGGGAACGCCTGTGTTTCCTGCCCGAGGCAGGTGTATGACTGCATGATTTTCATGGCATTGTAGCAGCGGCTCTCGTTGTCATGGGGAAATTTGGCTGCCTGCAAGAAACAGGTGAGGGCGGAATCGTACTGCTGCAGATGGTAGAACCAAGCGCCCCGCAGTTCGAGGAGGCGTGCGGTGTAGGCGGGCCCCAACGAGAATGTGCGGGCGATGTGCCAAAGGCTGTCGGCGGTATGGTGCTGCCCCAGTTGGCTGTAGTTCTCGCTGAGATAGAGGAGCCCATAGGCGTAGTAGAGGCTGTCGCCGCTCCGGCGGAAAGCCTCGGTGGAACGGCGGTTGAAGATAAGGGCGAGGGAGTCTTGATCCTGCTGTGTGCATAGATATGCCATGCAGGCATTCACCCGTCCGCGGAGGACAGGATTGCGGGGATGCAAGCGGTCGCAGGCTATATAACAATCGGCGGCTTCGGAGATGCGCGCGCAAGAATCCTCCAAATAACGCCCGAGTTGATAGTAAGAGGCGGCTAAAGAATCGCGGTAGATGTGCCTGAGGACAGGCTTGTCGAGAGGAAGAGGGGCAACTTGTGCGGCAAGCGGCGACGCAGACAACCATAACAGGCAAAGGCTGATGGTCAATATGCGAAGCAAGGACTTCATGATGCCCTATTTCATTTGTCGAGAAAGGAAGTTAGTGTTGCATACCCTCCTGCACCTTTTCTCTGACATGTGCCATGGCAGTATTCGGGTCGATTTTGGAGGTCATGGGGTCGATGAAATCGGACAAATCTATCGGTTTGCCGATGTGCATATATATATGCGAGTGGGGGCGGACGTAGTAAGTGCCGCGAGGCATAGCCTCATAGCAACCCGTGAGCGAAATGGGGATGATAGGCAGGTGCAAATCCAAAGCCACTTGGAAGGCACCACGCTTGAAACGTCCCATTTCACCGGTCTTGGTACGTGTGCCTTCAGGGAAGATGACAGTAGAAACACCGTTCTGCAACTCCGCCTCTATCTCCTTGATACTATGAAGCGCAGCCACAGGGTTGGCACGGTCCACAAAGATATGCCCTGCCACCTTGCAGGCAAAGCCTACGAAAGGTACACGGCGCAACTCCTGCTTCATAAGCCACTTGAAGTTGGCAGGCAGCCAACCATAGATAGCAAATACATCAAGAAATGACTGGTGGTTGCTGACAAAGACATAAGACTGCCCCTTTTGGATATTCTCCTGCCCCGTGACGGTGATAGGCACCAAGAGGAGCCTGATAATACTCCGTGACCAGAAAACCTGCACGGCGTGCGGGAAAGCACCGTTCTTCCATGGGAAGCAGATGACGGTGACGAGGGCGGTGAAAAGGGTGATAACGAGTATCAGCGGAAAGGCAATCAGGTACTGATAAAGGATGTACAGGTACTTCATAAGCAATCAGAGTTTCATCATAAAGCCACGATAGAGAGCACATATACGGCGTATCTCGTCCCACGTCTCTTCGGGTAACTTGGTTCCTACGATTTCAACGACACGTCCGGCAGCAATAGTACCGATTTCACCACAACGGCGCAAGTCAAAACCATCGGACAAAGCGTGGAGAAATCCACCTGCGTAGAGGTCACCGGCACCGGTGGAATCTGTGCAAGCGGTAGTGATGGCACCGATATGATAGCGTTGGCTGCCCTGCTGCACATACGAACCACGCTTGCCCACTTTGACAACGGCAATATCACATTGCTCTGCAATCTTCGCTACGGACTCCTCGGGGTTGAGGTGGGTATAAGCAAAGGACTCGTCCTCGTTGGCAAAGACGATGTCCACGTATTGGCGGACCAAGTCTTTGAGGAAGGTATGGCTCTCGTTGACCACGTTGTAACTTGCCAAATCGAGTGAGACCATGCACCCCTGCTCTTTGGCAGTGCGGAGGGCTTTCTCGATGAGAGCATGGTCTTGCACCATATAGCCCTCTATATGAAAGATGTCATAGCCTGTGAATGCCTCCTTGCGAATATCATCGGCGGTAAGGTCTGCCGAGGCACCGAGGTAGGTGCACATAGTGCGCTCGCCGTCGGGAGTAATGAGTACAATACAGCAACCCGACATAAGTGAAGAGGTGAGCAGAAGAGGTTTAACGCCGTTTTTGACGAGGTCCTCACGGTAGAAATCACCCACTTCATCGTTGCCGACCTTACCTATAAAGGCAGCCTTTCCGCCTAACTGCGCGATAGTGGATACGGTGTTGGACGAACTGCCACCCGTAACCAAGTGCTTGCGAACCGATATGAAGCGCGTCTGCAAGTCTTCTGCCTGCTTCATGTCAATCAGGTTCATACTCCCTTTTGGGAAACCGACTTCGCGCAAGTCATCTTCCGATACTTGCAACAAGATGTCCGTTAAGGCATTGCCTAAGCCTAATACTTTTCTCATCTATGTGTGGGTTATTGACCAAAAAATGGGGCAAAAACGCCCCCAACACCAAAATTTTGTGCAAAGATAGTGATTTTTTTCGGTAAAAAATTTGTCATGTCAAAAAAAAGCAGTAATTTTGCAGCCGCAATTGAGAGGAGGTATTCCTCTTGAGATGCGAGAAAGATTGCTTCCTTAGCTCAGTCGGTTAGAGCATCTGACTGTTAATCAGGGGGTCCTAGGTTCAAGTCCTAGAGGGAGCGCAAGTGTGACGACAAGATAGTCGCCACACTTTTTTTTGGAAAAAAATATGTGCCCTTGCAAATGTGTGCGAATTGTTGTACCTTTGCGCAATTTTAGAGGTATAGTTAAGGCAAGATAATTAACAAGATACAATAATACTAAAAACAACTGAGAGAATGGGATTCTTTTCATTCACACAAGAGATTGCTATTGACTTGGGAACAGCCAATACCATTATCATCTGCGACGACAAAGTGGTAGTGGACGAGCCGTCTGTAGTTGCCATCAATACAGCAGACAATAAGATGGTGGCTGTGGGACGCAAAGCCCAACAGATGATTGGTAAAGGCGGTGCGCTGATACGCACCATCCGTCCGTTGCGCGATGGTGTGATAGCCGACTTCTATGCCTGCGAGATGATGATTCGGGGTATGATAAAGATGATACCGAAGCAGAACAAACTGTTCACCCCGAGCATTCGTATGGTGGTTTGTATTCCGTCGGGCAGTACCGAGGTGGAGATACGTGCCGTGCGTGACAGTTCGGAGCATGCAGGTGGGCGCGACGTATATATGATATATGAGCCTATGGCTGCCGCAATAGGTATGGGCATTGATGTGGAGAGTCCCGAAGGTTGTATGGTGGTGGATATAGGCGGTGGTACTACAGAGATTGCCGTTATATCACTCGGTGGAATCGTGGCAAACAAGTCTATCAAGACGGCGGGCGATGACCTTAACCTGGACATTGTGGAGTATATGAGCCGTATGCACAACCTGAAGATTGACGAGCCTACAGCAGAACGCATCAAGATAGCGGTGGGTTCGGCACTGCCTGAGTTGGAAGACGCTCCGGAAGACTACGTAGTAATAGGTCCTAACAAGGTGACAGCCTTGCCAATGAACGTGCCCGTCAGTTACCAAGAGATAGCACACTGCTTGGAGAAGAGCATTGCCAAGATAGAGAATGCCGTACTGCAAGCCCTTGAGGCAACACCGCCTGAGTTGTACGCAGACATCGTCAAACGCGGGATATACCTCACCGGTGGTGGTGCATTGCTCCACGGACTGAGCAAACGACTGAGCGACAAGATAACCATTCCGTTCCACGTAGCCGAAGACCCGCTGCACGCAGTGGCACGAGGCACAGGCATAGCACTGAAGAATGTAAACAACTTCGGGTTCCTGATACGATAAATGAGAAACCTGCTACAGTTTCTGACACGTTATAGCAACTTCCTAATATGCATCATATTGGAAGTTGTTGCGTTTATACTGATAGTGACTACACACGGCTATCAGCAGAGCGCGGTATGGTCGTCAGCCAACAGAGTGGTAGCAGGCATACAGGACATCAACACCACAATAGGAGACTACTTTCGCCTACGCTCGGAGAATGAGCAGTTGGCAGAAGAGAATGCCATGCTCCGAACACAACTCATGGAGCAAGCCAACAGGTTGGAGTCGGTACAAGAGCGCGACAGTCAGTATGTATATGCCCACTTGGATATGGAGTATATACCTGCCAAAGTGATAGGTGTAAGTACCAACAAGCAGCACAACTATCTGACTATCAACAAGGGAGCACGTGATGGCATAGCCGAGGATATGGGGGTAGTATGCCGCGATGGTGTAGTGGGTATTGTGAGTGCCGTGGGCGATAAGTATGCGTTAGTGGTACCTTTGATACACACACAGATGAATGTGAGTTGCAAACTGCTAAAGAACCACTACGCAGGCGGTACACAATGGAACGGACGTAATTACAGGTACGTAGCACTCACCGATATATCACGACATATCCTTGTAAATAAAGGGGATACGGTAGTTACCAGTGGTCTTACACCGGTATTTCCAGAGGGCATAATGGTAGGCATAGTGGAGAAAACAGAATTGGGTGATGGAGACAACTACCACCACACTACACTACTGCTAAGTACGGACTATAAACGCTTGGAATATGTGCAAGTGATTCACAATCGCGCATCAGGGTTCAACAGAGACGCAAACGCTCAAACACCATGGAGTGGCTTAGACAAATAGGAAAACTCTTGCTATTGTTAGCATTACAAGTGCTACTGTTCAACCGCTTGCAAATAGCAGGCTGGTGTTTCCCTATGGTGTATATCCTGTTCCTAATCAACTTGCCTGCCAAGACTCCACGTTGGGCAGAGATGCTGATAGGCTTTATTGTAGGACTGCTGATGGATATATGGTTTACCTCATTAGGGGTACACATAGCGGCATGCGTAGCAATCAGTTTCCTGCGACCGATACTGCTACATAACCTAGTACAGGAGATAGAACGTGTAAGCGGAGATGTGTGCAGCCTCAGCATAGGACGTGTAGAGTACATCAAATGTGCCGTGATACTGACACTTATCCACCATTTCATCGTGTTTGCATTAGAAGCATGGAGCCTGCAAAACTGGTGGATAGTACTGCTGCAAACCATCATTAGCAGCATAATGACACTGATAGTGATATTGGGCTACGATATGCTAAAGAAATAGGAATGCTCAACGACCCTTACTATAAGCGCAAGTATGTGATAGGCGGCATTGCCATTGCGGTGGTGCTGGTGTATATCATACGCTTGCTTTTCCTGCAGGTCATTGACCAGTCCACACAAGAGAAAGCCGAGAACAATGCTCAATTGCGGCAAGTAATCTATCCTTCCAGAGGACTTATATACGACCGCAACGGCGAACTATTGGTTTCCAATCAACCGATATATGAGGTAACGTTGGTGGTCAAAGAGATGGGAAAAGACTTTGATACCTTAGAGTTCTGTACTGCATTGCATATTAACAGAGAGGCTTTTGAGGCACGTATGCACGATATGACAGACCGCCGTAAGAACCGTGGATATTCACGATTTACACCACAGGTATTCATGGAACAACTCAGCAAAGAAGAGGTGGCCCGGTTGCAACAAGAGCAATACAAGTACTCCGGTGTAGGTATCCGTTGTCGTACACTGCGCGACTATACCTATCCTATTGCATCGCACGTGTTGGGAAGTGTGGGAGAGGTGAACCAGAACGACCTTGAACACGATGCTTACTACGCTGTCGGAGACTATGCGGGACGCGATGGAATCGAGCGAACCTACGAGAAACAACTGCGTGGTGAGAAAGGTGTAGAGGTACTGATGCGCGACTCGCGTGGTAGAATACAAGGCTCATACAAGGATGGGAGTCTTGACCGCGAAGCCAAAGCAGGCACAGACCTATACCTGAGCATAGACCGCAAAGCGCAACAATTGGCAGAAGAGCTACTACGAGGCAAGGTGGGAAGTGTGGTGGCCATTGAACCTAAGACAGGAGAGGTGTTAGTGATGGCAAGTTCTCCTAATTGGGACCCTTGCACATTAGTAGGCAAAGAACGCTCTGCCAATTATCAGAAATTAGCGTCAGACCCTAATAAACCTCTGATAAACCGCGCGGTACAAGCACAATACTCACCGGGGTCAACCTTTAAGACACTGCAAGCATTAATAGGATTACAGGAAAAAGTCGTTACCCCCCATACACAATATCCTTGCAGCGGTAAACAGTCTTCGCCTATCAAGTGTACACACAATCATGGTACCCCTGTAGATATGGAAGAAGGCATAGAGCAAAGTTGCAACCCTTACTTCTGGGCACTCTTTCGTGATATGCTACAGCGCGACGGATATGCCGATGAAAACATACTATTCAAGCAGCATTACACGGATTGGCGCAACGATATACTCAGTTTCGGCTTAGGGCAACGGTTCGAGGATACCGACATCAGTGAACAGGCAGCAGGCTATGTTCCCACCGTGGAACTATACAACAAGATATACGGAACAAAAGGTTGGAAGGCTATCACGATTCGCTCATTGTCTATTGGTCAGGGGGAAGTATTGGTAACACCTCTCCAATTAGCCAACCAAGCAGCCGCAATAGCAAACAAAGGCTACTATATAACGCCTCACCTGAACAGAAATGACTCGATGAAATCGCGCATACATAGCACTCTGATTGACTCTATCTATTTCGATATAGTGCAGACTGGTATGGAGCGTGTGATGACCAACGGTACAGGCAGGTGGTACAATGTGCAGGACTTGCAGATGTGCGGCAAGACAGGTACTGTGGAGAACGTACATGGCAAAGACCATGCCCTGTTCATCGGCTTTGCGCCAAAAGATAATCCGCAGATTGCCATTGCCGTAGCAGTGGAAAATGCAGGGTTCGGTGCTACATGGGCATGCCCCGTCGGAAGTCTTATCATGGAGCAGTATCTCACCGGTGAAATCAAACGAAAGTCCTTGTATGACCGCATAGTAAATGCCAACTTAATCGCCCAAGACAATGAATAAGAACAGGAGCATCATATCAGGAATAGATTGGTGGACAATACTGCTGTTCCTTGTTATTGCCATATTCGGTTGGCTGAATATCTATGGTGCCGGGTATTCCTTTGACCAAACAGGTATTTGGGATTTCTCCAACCGTGCCGGTAAGCAGTTGGTATGGTTAGCAACCGCCATAGTATTAGGCATTATCATTATGATGATTGACGAAAAGACTTATGATGTGCTTGCCTATATCCTATATGGTGCAATGCTCTTGCTGCTGGCAATCACACCATTGGTGGCCAATAATGTCAAGGGTTCCTACTCATGGATTACACTCGGTCCCATCAGTCTGCAACCTGCAGAGTTCGCTAAGTGCGTAACCGCATTGGCAGTGGCGAAGTATATGGGGCGTTATGAATACCGATTGCGAGATTGGCGCGATTTAATCGTACCCTTTGCACTTATCGGCGTACCGATGCTGATAATTATGGTAGCCCAACGCGAAACCGGTTCGGCATTGGTATTCTTGTCGTTTCTGCTTGTCTTTTACCGCCAGAGAATGTCAGGCTATGTGCTACTGTTTGGAGTAACAAGCATCGTTCTATTTCTGATAGTGATATACTTTGGCGGCACATCACTTCCCTTTGGAGCAGGTAATGTAGGTATCCTGGCAAGTACGTTAGTGATAGAAACTATCGTGACAGGTTGGCTGTTGCTCAAAGACAAGAATATCAAATCTGTCATATTCATAGCCAGTGGCATCGCACTCATCTACGGAGTGGGGGCATTACTATGCATTTGGTTTCCGATAAATTTTAACTATGTTGGAATCATCAGTTTAGTATATACCGCCGGGTATCTTGCTATAACCACCATAATAACCCGCCATAACAGGCTGTGGTGGTTGATAGGCTTTACAATAGTCGAGTTGGCACTCTGCCAAGGTTGCAATTATGCCTTTGACAATATCCTCCAACCCCACCAGCGTACCCGTATAGAGGTATTGCTCGGTATGAAGGATGACCCTACCGGCGCAGGCTACAACGTCAATCAGTCGCTTATCGCCATCGGCTCAGGGCAGTTCACAGGCAAGGGGTACTTACAGGGAACCCAGACCAAACTGCGCTTTGTGCCGGAACAAGACACGGACTTTATCTTCTGCACCGTAGGCGAGGAGTGGGGCTTTGTTGGTTCCACACTATTGCTCCTCTGCTACCTGGCACTCATACTGAGAATCATATATATTGCTGAACGTCAGCGAGATAAGTTCAGTATGCTATATGCTTATGCGGTAGCAAGTATCTTGCTGTTTCATTTGACAATCAATATCGGTATGGTATTAGGACTATTGCCCGTGATAGGTATTCCTCTACCTTTTTTCAGTTATGGAGGTTCGTCTCTGTGGGGCTTCACTATACTATTGGCTATTATGCTACGATTAGACGCTGCACGTGTAAACAAACTGCAATAAGATATGGCTGAGCACAATATCATAGGGCAATTAGGAGAAAAAGAAGCCGCCGACATCATGCGCAAGAAGGGCTTCCGTGTGGTGGAGACCAACTGGCGTTTCGGTCACTTGGAGATGGATATTATCGCCACCAACCGCAAAGAGATTGCTTTTGTAGAGGTCAAGACGCGTACTTCAACCTTTGGAGACAAGCGTCCTGAGGAGTACGTGGACTTAGCCAAAAAGAAACGCATGACTGCTGCTGCCAATGCCTATATCAAGATGAATGGCATAGAACTTGCACCGCGTTTTGATGTGATAGGTATTCTGATAGATGCAGAAACAGGCAAGGTGCAAAGTGTGAACCATATAGAGGATGCTTTTCAGCCCCCTATGCGTACTATCGGACGGAATAGTTTCAATGGGCAAAGCCGTTGGCACCATAGAGGAAATACCATTCAATAGGTATATAACAGATTGATAATATGGAGTTTATATATGATATAATCGTTGTAGGAGCAGGGCATGCAGGCTGTGAAGCCGCCAATGCTGCTGCTCGTATGGGTAGCAGGACACTACTCATCACAATGGATATGAACAAGATAGGGCAGATGAGTTGTAATCCTGCCGTAGGCGGTATTGCCAAGGGACAGATTGTCAGGGAAATAGACGCATTAGGAGGACAGATGGGTATCGTTACGGACAGGAGTGCCATACAGTTTCGTATGCTGAACCGCAGTAAAGGTCCCGCTATGTGGAGTCCCCGCAGTCAGAGCGACAGGAAACGCTTTATTGAAGAATGGGTACAGCACTTGACCAGCACCGACAATCTACAGATATGGCAAGATGTAGTCACAGCGTTGGTAGTAAAGGACGGTATCGTATGCGGAGTAAAGACTGCTCTCGGCATTGAGATGAACTCAAAGGCTGTTGTCCTGACCAACGGCACCTTCCTAAACGGGCTGATGCACTTTGGCAAAGCACAGATAGCGGGCGGACGTATCTCGGAACCTGCCAGTTACGGACTCACAGAACAACTGCAACAATTGGGCTTTGCTACAGCCCGTATGAAGACCGGCACTCCCGCACGTATAGACAAACGCAGTATCCACTTCAGTGAGATGATAGAGCAAATGGGCGACAATGACGGGCACCACTTCTCTTATTTAGATAGTGTGCAGCGCGAACTGAAGCAGATGAGTTGCTGGATAACCTACACCAACCCCACTACACATGAGGTGTTGCGCAGCGGACTGAAAGACTCTCCTCTGTATAATGGTCAGATAAAGAGTATCGGTCCGCGCTACTGCCCAAGCATAGAGACCAAGATAGTAACCTTTGCCGGCAAGGATGCCCACCAGATATTCCTTGAACCCGAAGGCGTAGATTCCAATGAGTACTACGTAAACGGATTCTCGTCTTCTCTGCCATGGCAAGTACAGTGGGCGGCACTACGTACTATCAAGGGTTTGGAAGATGTGGTAATGTACCGTCCAGGGTATGCTATTGAGTATGATTTCTTCGACCCCACCCAACTGAAGCACACGTTAGAGACCAAGAAGATTAGGAATCTGTTTTTTGCCGGGCAAATCAACGGCACAACAGGATATGAAGAAGCCGCAGGACAAGGTATAGTAGCGGGTATCAATGCGCACCAAAACGTAACGGGCGGAGTGCCATTCACTATGAGCAGGGACGAGAGTTATATAGGTGTGCTTATTGACGACCTCGTTACAAAGGGCGTGGACGAGCCCTATCGTATGTTTACATCACGCGCCGAATACCGTATTCTGCTGCGGCAGGACAATGCAGATGCGCGTCTCACAAGGCGCAGTTACCAATTAGGTCTTGCCGATAGTGAGAGATTGCAACTCTTACAGCAGAAACAAGAAGCAGAGCAAAGCCTGACAGAGATACTGCGCACCACTTCAATTCACGCCAAAGACATCAATGCCTACCTCAACCGAATGGGCTATCCAGACCTGCAGCAAGGATGCAAATTGGCAGACCTTATCATGCGTCCGAACATCACGATAGCAGGATTAGCCGAGGCAGTACCCACATTGGCAGAAGCCATAGACAGGATAACCCGTGTGCGCGAAGAAGTAACAGAGAGTACCGAAATCAACATCAAGTACCAAGGCTATATCGAAAGGGAGCGTATAGCCGCGGACAAACTGCAACGGTTGGACGGCATCCGTATTCCGAAAGACTTTGATTACGACAGACTACAGTCGCTCAGTACAGAGGCTCGGCAAAAACTAAGCAAGATACAACCATTCACTATCGGCGAGGCAAGCAGAATACCGGGGGTTAGTCCGAATGATGTAAGTGTGCTATTGGTTATCATGGGGAGGTAATAATTATATCCGTATAATTGTTCCACGTGAAACATCACCTCTGACTAATCAATGAATATCAATAAGATAAGAGCAAACTATCCTACAGGAAACAAATAAAAACAGAATACTATGACAGCAGAAGAAGTGATTGCAAACATTAGGAACGTACCTGATTTCCCTGTGCAAGGGATTATGTTCAAAGACCTTACTACCGTCTTTCAGCGACCGGATTGTCTGCGTTGGATGCGTGATGAGATTGTAAGTCTGTATCGTGAGTGCGGTATTACCAAGGTGGTTGGTATCGAGTCCCGCGGCTTTATCTTGGCACCGGCAGTGGCTATCGAACTGAAGGCAGGCTTTGTACCGGTGCGTAAGCCAGGGAAATTGCCATCTGATACTTACGAAGTCAGTTATGCCAAAGAGTACGGCGTGGACAAAATCCAGATGCACAAAGACGCTCTTACCAAGGACGATGTAGTGCTGTTGCATGACGACCTGCTCGCCACCGGCGGCTCTATGGCGGCTGCACTGGAGTTGGTACACAAGTTCGGAGTAAAGAAAGTGTATATCAACTTTGTAGTGGAATTGGCTGCACTGAATGGCAGAGACAAGTTAGGCTCCGATGTAGAAGTCAGCAGCCTATTGAAGTGCTAAACCAACATCACAAGCATTCTTAATGTGGACAATTATCGTCTATTTTGCATGAATTAGACGAAGACGATGTGGACAAATTACATCATTGAGGTGTTTTTCGGACAAAACGTATGACACGTAACGACGAGCACATACGACAGATACTTCAACGCATACCGGAGAAGCCCGGTGTGTACCAGTACTTCAACGAGGAAGGTGAAGTAATCTACGTTGGCAAGGCCAAGAACCTCCACCGTCGTGTAAGCAGTTATTTCCATAAGGAGCAAGACAGGTTCAAGACCAAACAACTTGTCAAAAACATAGCCGACATACGTTATGTGGTGGTGGACAGCGAGCAAGACGCTTTTCTCTTGGAGAACAACCTCATCAAGAAATACCAACCGCATTACAACATCTTGCTGAAGGACGGCAAGAGTTATCCGAGTATCTGCATTACCAAGGAGGAGTTTCCACGTATCTTCAAAACACGTCATATCGTGAAGGGCGCAGGGGAATACTATGGGCCCTATAGTTTCGGCTATACGGTGGACCTGGTGATAGAACTGATACACAAACTCTACCCTATTCGTACCTGCAACACCTATATGACCAAACGTGGTGCGGACGATGGCAAATACAAAGTCTGCCTCAAGTACCACCTCGGCACCTGCTGCGGCATCTGCGAAAACAAGATAGACCCCGTCAAATACAGGGGATATGTGGACGCCGCACGTCAAATCATCCGTGGTGATGCCCATGAGATAAGCCGCCAGATGGAGGCTGAAATGCAGGCTTTGTCTGCCCAAATGCGCTACGAAGAAGCCGGTGAAATCAAGGAAAAGTACGATTTACTGGAGCGTTTCAAGAGCAAAACCGTCATCACCAACTCCACTGCCGGTGACGTAGATGTCTTTGGTTACGATGAAATGGGGCAGAACGTGTACATTTCTATGCTTCATGTCCACAAGGGCAGTATCGTACAAGGGCAGACTATCGAATACAAAAAGCAGTTGGACGAGCCCCGTGAGGAGATACTGGCCATGGGCATTTGGGAACTCAGGGAGCAGTTAGGCAGTACGACAAAAGAGGTCATCGTCCCGTTTATTCCTGACATAACTGACGAAAACCTCCATATCAACATTGCCCTTGGCGGGGACAAGAAGAAACTGCTTGACCTCGCTATGCAGAATGTGCATCAGTACAAACAAGACCGTCTGAAGCAGGACGATAAACTCAACCCCGACCAACGTGCCGTGCGTATCCTCACCAACCTGCAGCAACTCCTCGGGCTCCCTACCCTACCGATGTGGATAGACAGTTTCGACAACTCCAATATCCAAGGCACAGACGCCGTGGCGGGTTGCGTAGTGTTCAAGAAAGCGCGTCCGAGCAAGAGCGACTACAAGCGTTTTGAGATAAAGACGGTCGTTGGAGCCGATGACTACGCCAGTATGCGGGAGGTCGTACGGAGACGCTATGCACGCCTTGTGGAGGAGGGCAGTCCCCTACCCGACCTCATCATCGCCGACGGAGGCATCGGACAGATGCACGCCATACGCGAGGCAGTGGAAGACCAACTCGGGCTGCACATTCCGATAGCCGGATTGAAGAAAGACGACAAGCACCGCACGAATGTTTTGCTTTATGGCTTCCCCCCCAAGGAGTTCGGCATGAAAGTCACCGACGAAGTCTTCCGACTCATGGTCGAAATACAGGACGAGGTGCACCGATTTGCCATCACCTATCACAAGAAGCACCGCAGCAAGTCGCAGACAAAGAGCGAACTCGATGATATACAAGGAGTTGGACCCGTCACCAAGCAAAAGATACTGCGTCAGTATGGCAGTGTAGCCCGCGCTAAAGCAGCCGAATTGGACGACCTGCGTCAAACGCTCGGAACTCACACAGGTTCAATAGTTTACGAGCATTTTCACGGCAAAATATCGCGCTGAGAATCGAATATTTTCCACAACTATGTACAACTACACAATAAAAACAGGCGAAAATGGTGGGCTTTTGCTCATCAACGAACAGGGGCAGACAGTGCCTGCTACGGATATTCTCAAACAATGTGTTCCACACCGTGTCTTTGCCTTCTGCGGCAAGATGGGTGCAGGCAAGACGACTTTCATCAAACAACTATGCGAAGACTTAGGCACCGACGACGTAGTGAACAGCCCCACCTTCGCCTTGGTCAATGTCTATGATGTGCAGGGCGACGTGCCGCAGGTCTATCACTTCGACTGCTATCGTCTCAAGGACATACGCGAGGCGATGGATTTCGGCGCGGAGGACTACCTCTATTCGGGCAACTACTGCTTCATCGAGTGGCCTGAGATGATTGAACCCCTCCTGCCCGACGACACCGTCTGGGTCTATATCACCGAGATGCCAGACGGCACCCGCACCCTACGCCTCGAGGACTAACCTCGCCCCCTCTTTTCTCTCCCCCAGCCTCTTCTCTTCGCCTCGCGGACTTCCCCGCAGGGTGCAGGCTTTTCTGTTCATGTCCTCCATCAGCCATCTCCCACTCATCCCACACACTTTCTCCGCACCTCCCTCTCCCTACACTACAACCCTATGGCAATGGTATCGCACGATGCCATCGTGTGCACAGCACGCGATACCATTGCCACCTCTGTATTTTCCCCCTTGCCCTTAAATACTCCCCCTAATCCCTACCCTCTACCCCCTAACCCCTAATAACACTCCATTCACATTTTTTCATAATCGCCTACTGTTAACCACGAACTACACTCGAATTTTTAGTATGTGGTTAGTATGTGATTAGTATGTGATTAGTATGTGATTGTGCGAACCATATTAGGATTATACTATATTTATATTCTATCATTTGCCCAACTCGAATAATTGTTGTACCTTTGCCTACGCTCAAGGTGTCTGGGCTATTGTTTAACCTCTAATTATGTGTGACTATGAAAAGGTATTTCTTTTTGGGCATCAGTGCCATGGTCTGCTCTTTTCTTTGTGTGCCCGTTTCTCGAGCATGCACTGGTATCACTCTCCGCACCACGAACAACGACGTGGTGGCTGCGCGCACCATCGAGTGGGCGGTTGACCCGCTCAATACGGGCTATGTCATCGTTCCACGCGGGCACAAACAGCAGTCGTTCCTACCCACAGGGCTCCAAGAGGGCAAGAAGTTCAGGGCGAAGTACGGCTATGTCGGGCTCACGGTCGAGCAACCCGAATTCGTCATGGACGGCATCAACGAGGCGGGGCTTGCCGCAGGGCTCTTCTATTTCCCCGGCTATGGTATGTACGAGGACTACGACGACTCTGTGAAAGACATCTGTATCAGCGATTTCCAGTTAGTCGCTTGGATTCTTGGCAGTTTCTCCACCATCGACGAAGTCATCGATGCCCTACCCTCCATTCGGGTTATTGGCATCGACCCGCGCAGTTCCACCGTCCATTGGCGCATCACCGAGCCGTCGGGCAGGCAGGTGGTGCTTGAAATCGTCGATAAACAACCGCATTTCTATGAGAATACACTCGGTGTCCTCACCAATGCACCGGGGTTCCAATGGCACCTCACCAACCTCAACAACTACATCAATCTCATGCCCGGCACCATCCAAACGCGCACCATAGGCGACATGTCACTCACGGCTTTCGGCGGGGGTGGAGGACTCCATGGCATACCGGGCGACATGACTCCGCCCTCACGGTTTGTACGCGCAGCCTTCTTCCAAGCCACCGCACCCAAGTTACCAACCACGCAAGAGACTGTCTTTCAAGCCTTTCACATACTCAATAACTTCGACATACCCATTGGTATCCAGGTCGCTAACGGGCAATTGGTGCCCCTTCTCCCGTCTGCCACGCAACTGACTGTGGCTACCGACCTCAGCCATCGGCGTATCTACTACCGCACCATGTACAACTCCACCATTCGCTGCATTGACCTCAATGCTGTCAATTTCCGCCATGTCCCCTACACCGCCGCCCCCTTGGACAAGGACAAACAGCAACCCGTTGAAATGGTGCCAATCCCGTAATCCCACCCTGCCGTCACGGCACCACCACGCATACAAAAGGCTGCTCGGCATCTCGCCGAACAGCCTTTTCCTCTTAATGTAAACTATTTTCTACTGCTTTATTACTTTCATCGCTGTCTCACTTTAGCTCTGTAAAGAGATTTCGCTCTCCATTTCGTCTTTCAAACTCACACAACTCATCCTTTTCGGCATCATATTCCATAAACCACATATCCGCAGTCATATCTTCCCCTGTACGTGCATTAACCAGTTTGATAGTATCTTTGCCATTGTCTGCCCTACCCAATTCGTACTTTCCACCACCGACAAGCCAGGCACCTGCCACAAACTGCCCATCCTCCCCGAATGCCATAATTTCGCTTATTTCACCTTTTTCGTCATACTGCACAAACATTCTCCCTGCCAAAGGCGATTTCTCCGTACAGGGTTTGCACCCTGTCAGTGCTCCTGCCACACCTGCTGCTATCAGCACGCACGCGAGCAATACGAACATCACTTTCTTCATACTTTTGTCTGTTTAATAGGTTAGTATTCTTTTAGTTATATCTTTATGACGACGTATTCTGCAAAGCGTCTTATTTCAACTCATTCATATGGTCTGAAAGGGGACCTTTGTGAATACCGTCAATCCATATAAATGAACCACTGAAATCACCATTGTCATCATGAATAGCCAATTTTCCCGTCTCCGGGTCGTATGTTATATTCCCCAATTCCTCTGTCACATCTTTCCCCATCGTAGTGATGAAGTGCAGGTCATAAAGCCCGTCTTCACGCTCTACCATCTCGTAGTCGCCTGCATACGTCAGGAGAAAACCCATGATAAAATGCCCTTCATCACTAAATCCCATCACTGCGGCAATATCATTGTCTTTTACTTTGATATCAGCGGTAGTATCTGCCGGACATACAAACATTTTCCCTGCCAATGCATCTCGTTTGGGTTTCGTACACGACATGGTAAGCAACGCCACCAATGCCACACTCATTGCGATAAACACTCTACTTTTCATACTACTCTTATTAATTTGTTATTATTTCATTTTCAATAGTTTACGCTCTTAATTCTGCGACAAAAACCTACCGAAATCCTCGGCTTGCTCCATGGCTGTTTTGCGGCTCCACTCCTCCTCTTTTTGCTGTGCCCGTAGCATGGCCATATATCTCGCATATTCCTCGTACAACTGGCGGAAGGACTTCATGGGGATTGCCGTATCGGGCACTTGTGTTACCGTTTTCGTTATGGACTGCATCTCTACAGCAGGCACTACGGGCTTCTGTCTCCACGGCTGCACTATCGCCATGCCCAGCACTACCACCACAGCCACTCCCGCTACGCTCCGCCACACTCTCCGTGATGCCAACCGCACCACCTGTTGCGGCTTACCTATCGGATTCTGCGCTTTCACGCTCGGCTTCACCATTCCTTCCGCTTGTTTTCTGCGCCCGACCGATGCCCGCAATTGGTCCTCAAAGGTTACCTTGTTTATATCTGACTTGTTCATATTCGTATATTTATCTGTATTCATAAGGTTTCATACGTATCCGTAATTTCTGTGTCAAGGCATGCAACCGCGACTTCACCGTACCCTCGGGTACACCCACTACCTCGGCTATCTCTGCCACTGACAATTCCTCCCAGAATCGTAGGTCAAACAATACCTGTTCCCCCTCCGTCAGTTGCCCTAACACTTGCCTGAGCACCTCGTCAAATCGCCTTTCGTCCATGCGGAGACTCGTCATATCTTCCGCCGCCTCTTCACTCGTTTGCAACACCTCTTCGGTATAAAGTGCCTGATAATCAACGCTCTTGTAGTAATCCTTCAGCCTGTTGTACGCGATAGTGAACAGCCACGGTCGCACTTGTTGCCCTTGCCGATAGGCTTGGCTTTTGCTCCACAGTACGAGGAATATATCTTGTGTCAAGTCAGCCGCCACCTCCTCATCGCCGTTCACTCGCCTGCTGAAGAACGACTGCACCGCACCTGCATACCTGTCAAACAGCACCCCGAACGCTGCCTCGTCCCCATTCTGCACGAGACGCATCAAATCCTCATCCGTCTCCATGTGGTAGGTATGTCGCTGAAATATCCTCATGTCATTAGTGCATACGACTGACGTGCCCAAACGTTCACCGCAATGAGCATTTTTCTTTCTCGTTCCCCTCCCCGCCACTAAGCACACCCTTGGTACCATACTCTGCAAATTAATGGCTAATTACACGATAATTATATGTCTATCAATGTGTTAACGATTAATTAACGGTGATTAACGGAGATCCTTCGGGGACGCGGATGCCCTGCGGGGTCCCTATGAGCCCTGTGGGCGAAATGGGGTGCTCTCTCGTCCGCGGTTTTTAATGGTTCTTTAATGGGCTTTAATGGAGTCCCACCTCATCGGCGAGCACAAGGGCAGTCATTGCCTCCACCACAGGCACGGCACGCACGGCCACGCAGGCATCATGCCTTCCCGTCGGGCAAGCCGCCCGCTCTTTTTCGGGCAAGGATTGCTGCAGTGCGTTCAGTGTCAATCGGTTGGATGGCGTAGGCTTGAATACGCATCTGAACACCAACGGCGTTCCGTCCGTAATCCCTCCAAGCATTCCGCCCGAGCCCACAGGTGCCTGTCCGCCACTCGCAGCGGTAGGGATATACATCTCACTGCCTTTCAATCCTACCCCTTCAAAACCCGAACCGTAATCGAATCCCTTGCAGGCATTGATGCTCAGCATAGCGTATGCCAAATGGCTCTGCACCTTGTCGAATATCGGTTCGCCTATGCCCACGGGCAGCCCCGTCACCATACAGCGCACTATCCCCCCCACACTGTCTCCCTGTCGGCGAACCTCCGCAATATATTCCTCAAAGCATTCCGGACGGGTCTCCCTCCCCACTTGCACCAACTCCGCATGGATATGTATCCCGCGCAATGCCAATAGTTGTCTTGCCAGGCACCCTGCCACTACTCGTCCCGCAGTCTCTCGCGCCGATGCCCTACCCCCGCCGCGATAGTCACGCACACCGTATTTGTGCTCGTAGGTAAAGTCCGCGTGCCCATACCGGTAGTTGTGTTTCAGCCACTCATAGTCTTCAGGATGGGCATCCTGATTGCGGATTAGGAATGCAATCGGGGTCCCCAAGGTCTTCCCGT
>ERZ808278.444-NODE-444-length-27618-cov-5.353554_pt1 | contig 27618 bp, 22 predicted proteins | sample MGYA00521239_ERZ808278 | MGnify/ENA primary metagenome ERZ808278 (study PRJEB31516, sample SAMN03275600) | gut metagenome | biome: mammalia-associated habitat; material: feces | host: Papio cynocephalus | place: Kenya | collected 2012-07-17 ... | reverse complement strand
AGAGCAAAGGACTGAAAATCCTTGTGTCCCCGGTTCGATTCCTGGTGGTACCACAGAAATCCCTTAAGCGGAATCCCGCTCGAGGGATTTTTTTTGTTGTAGGCATGGGCTTTGGCCAATCATGGCATGTGTCTCTTCTTGGTGCATGATTGGTGGAAATGGGGTGAAAGTTAGTCAAAAAAGTATAATAAGGCAAGGACGCATCATCTATTAGCTGAAAAATGAGTAACTTCGCAGTTTGTTAAGTGCGCTTATGGAGCAATTGATGCAATATGTGTGGCAGCACCGGCTGTGGCGGTCGGAGAATATGGTCACCAACACCGGGAAGAAGGTGAGGGTGGTGGACCCTGGACTGCTTAATACAGATGCAGGACCAGACTTCTTCAACGCCAAGGTGGAGATCGACGGCCGTATGTGGGTGGGCAATGTGGAAATCCACTACCGCGCCACCGACTGGAGGCGGCATGGGCATGACACTGACAAGGCCTACGACAGCGTGATTCTGCATGTGGTGGCTAAGGACGATGCACCCGTGCGCCGCACCAACGGGGAGCTGATTCCGCAGATGGTGCTGGAGGTGTCGCCGCAGTTCAGCACCGACTATGCGGCGTTGGTAAATGCCACCCGCGAAGTGCCTTGCGCCTCCAGAATCAGGCAGGTGCCGCACCTCACCATAGTGGAGTGGGTGGAACGCCTGGCCTTTGAGCGGCTGCATGGCAAGGTGGAGCGAATCCGCCACTTGCTCGAGAGCTTCAACGGCAGCTGGGAGGACGTGTGCTATGTGACACTCGCGCGAAATTTCGGTTTCGGCATCAACAACGACGCCTTTGAGCGACTGGCCCGGCGCACACCGCTTCGCCTGCTTGGCAAGCACAGCGACTCCATTCTGCAAATAGAGGCTCTGCTTTTCGGGCAGGCCGGTATGCTTGAGCCACAGCGGCCCGGAATGGATGGGTATTATAGCCAGCTCTGCACGGAGTATGCGTTTCTCGCCCATAAATTCCAGCTCACGCCTATGGAGCAGGAGGCGTGGAAACTCTTCCGCATCCGTCCGCAGAATTTCCCATATCGCCGCATTGCCATGCTCGCGCGGTGTGTGGAGGGTGGCTTTAGGCTGATGAGCCGTATTTTAGAGGCCGATGGCGAGAAGGATATGCGCCGGCTCTTTGATGTGGAGCTGAGCGGCTACTGGACCACGCACTACACGTTTGGAAAGCCCAACGGGCGCACCTCCGCCACATTGAGCAGGCGGTCGGTAGATATTGTGCTCATCAACACCGTGGCGCCACTGCTCTACGCCTATGGCGAGCTCACCGACAATTACGAAATGACCGACAAGGCCATTCGCCTGCTGGAGGACCTGCGACCAGAGAACAACTCCATCGTCACGCACTTCGTGGGCTGTGGCATTGAGTGCCCCGACGCGCTCACTTCGCAGGCACTGGTGCAGCTGAAGCGCGAGTATTGCGAGGCTAAGAAGTGCATCTACTGCAAAATCGGGCATCACCTGCTGAGCCAGGCGGCGCATGTGGGGGAGTGAACAGGTGGCGGCTCACACTGACTAAATGACTTTGTGTAATCGAATATATAAAAACTGTAAAATATAACGAGAAAAACATTTTTTGAAAAATGAGAAAATTCACTCTTATGATGGCTACGATTGCCATCTTGGCCTTTAATGTGAAGGCAGAGAAAGTGGAGCCAATCAAATTTGGCGATTTCGAGAATTGGGTCACCCGTGTGATTAAGGAGTCGGGCGTGATTGGCGGCGCCACCAAGAAGGTGTACGAGATTGCGCCAAATGCCACAGTGAACGGAGCAAAGGCATATCATAATATGGGCGGCTCGCACTGGGGCACCAGCAATGTGATGGCTAAGGTGATGGGCGTGGTGAAGACCAGCAACGCCGTTTTCCCCGACAAGCACGGCGCGGGCCGATGCGCCAAGCTCACCACCATGCTTGAGCATGTGAAGGCGGCTGGCATCATCAATATGGATGTGCTGGTGTCGGGCACCATATTCTTGGGCAGCATGCTTGAGCCTGTGAGCAGCACCAAGAACCCATACAGCAAGATGGATATGGGTATGCCCTACACCAAGACCCCTAAATTCCTCCAGTTCGACTATCGTCTGGTGGCGCCTGCTGGCGCACCCATCTACTCCAGTGGCTTCGGCAGCAAGAAGAAGATGAGCGGACGCGACAATGCCGAGGTGTTTGTGCTGCTGCAGCGCCGCTGGGAAGACGCTAAAGGAAATATCCACGCCGAGCGTGTGGGCACTGGCCGTGAGCGCTTTGGCAAGACCACTATGGGCTGGGTGAACAAGCACCGCATTCCCATCTGGTATGGCGACATTCGCCGCCATGCCGGCTACAAGTCGTTCATGGGTTTGATCTCAAAGGAAAAAAGCTATTATGCCCGCAATTCCAAAGGCAAGATGAAGCCTGTGATTGAAGAGAAATGGGCGCCAGTGGGCACAAAGCCTACCCATGCAGTGGTGATGCTCTCCAGCGGCTGTGGCACAGCCTATGTGGGCACAGTGGGTATGACACTGTGGGTTGACAACGTGGCGTTTGTTCATTGATCGCAACGAGAGATACACGACGGCGCCACGCCCGTCACCTCTGGCGAAGCCTTGCGTGAAAGTGGATTTTCTACAAGTGAAATGTGGAAAATCCACTTTTTTAGTGAATGGTGTGGGATATGTCGGCGTTTTTAGCTAATATTGCATAAAAATAAACATCACATGAATATGAAACTGAAATTTTTAGCTCCGCTGATATTGCTTGCCATGGTGGCTTGTAATGGCGGTGGCAAGCAAGAGGCATCGAGCTCTGAACAAAGCTCGGAAGCACTCGACACTACGTTGCTTGAAGTGAAAACAGGCTCAAAGGTGCCCGACGACTTCTATTTTGTGGAGTATGTGAACCCGCGTTTTGCATTTCGCTGCCAGTATCCCTCGTTTCTCGACAAGGGCGAGGCTCCAGCCAATGGCGACGGGCGTATGTTCTCCAACCATGAGCTTACCGTCACGGTGTATGGTGAGTACGACGAGCTTGGTAACACCGACATCAAGCACGCTTTTGCCGCAGCCAAGAGTGGCACCGACACGCTTCAAGTGCAGAAGGCCAACTGGTTTGTGCTTTCTGGCAAAGACGCTCATGGCAATGTGTACACCCGTAAGGTGATGGAGGTGGATGGTGCGTTTGTGACGGTGCTTGCCACTTATCCTTCACAATTCACCAATTCCTACGCTCCCATTGTGGAGAAGGTGGTAGGCTCGCTGGAGGCGATGAAACCAGAGGAGAAGTGACATTCTTTTTGCCGTGTGCGGTGCGCACAATGGCTGCAATGGCCACCATTGATGATGGTGGGATTGCTTATTTCACGAAAAATTCCGGGCGGTATTCAAAGTGCATGGTGTCGTAATGATACCAGCGTCCGCCCCACACGAACCCGTGGCTCTCGAATATTTCCACCAGGAGGCGTGGAAATTTGTTGCAGTAGGGAATGCCTTTAGTGGTCTCGCTGTGGTTTTTTGTCTTCCAACCCCAGTAGTCGCTTTTTGCCACGGCAATGTCGATGGTCATTCCGTAGGAGTGCGCACTCAAGCGTTTGGCAAAGCGCACATTTCGCCAGTAAAACGATCCGCTTGACTTCACATATTTTCTCAGTTCGGGGTGACGTGCGATTTCAGCCGCCACTTTCCGCAGGGCGTCGGCTGCGCCGTTCACTTTGGTGAAGCGCACATTCTGCCCAAACCATTTCACCGTCACAAGCCTTTTCTGCACCGCAGCGGCACTCGTGCCATACATTTTTTTGTAGAGAGCCTCGCAGCGAATGCGCCCGGGGTCGTGCAGGTAGCCGGGGTGCCAGTTGCTCCGGTCGTAGGCGATATGGAACATATCCTCTGGGTCGGCGTTGTTCAGGCGCTCCTCAAACGTCTTTTTCTTGCCGTCGTCGTAGAGGATTCTTGTGCCGTCGCTCATCAGCAGGTAGCCAGACTCGTAGCCCTTCACGAAGTCAGGATAGGCTTTCATCAGCGCTTTCGCCCCAAAGGGTATAGCAGGCGTGACCTTGCCAGTGGGTGCTGTCGCTGCCGCTGTAAAGCTCACAAGCAAGAAAATAGCGAGCAGTGCCCTATTCATAACGGCGGAGAAACTCAATATTGTATTGCTCCACCTTGTTCAATTCTTTACTGGGCACCGACTTGCGGTAGCCGCGATACCAGTAGAGGCTGTTGAAATAGGCGCGGAGTGCCGAGTCGCGGAAAATGTAGCCATGGCGAGCGTAGATGGAGTTTTTCAGCACGCGCACCTGTCCACGGTCTAAATAGCGAATATCGGAGTAGGTGACATACTGCCGTGACAGCCAGTCGTATTCTGTGCCCCACACCACGCGTGATGAAGAGCGTTTCTTGACGGTAGTCTTGCGGGGAATAGATGGAATACCGGCGCTTGCGGAGAAGTCGCCGAATGAGAGCGCGCATACCAGCAGTATGGCGAAGGCTGCAATTTTCTTTGATAATGCGTTCATATGACCGTTGCTTTTGAAGTTGCTCATTCAGAGTGATTTCTATTTTTTTTGCAAAGTTATGGAAATTCATGTTGATTTAGGGTGAAATCCGAAAAAATCTTTATCTTTGTGTAATTATTCTTGCAGGATGAATATGAAAATAGCCATTATTAACGGGCCAAACTTGAATTTGGTGGGCATTCGTGAGCCAGGGATTTATGGCTCTCGCTCGCTCGACGAGTATCTTCGTGAGCTTGTGGACAAGTATCCACAAGTGCAGTTCACGCTCTTTCAGAGCAATCACGAGGGCGCGATTATTGACGAACTACAGCGAGTGGGGTTTGACCACGACGGCATTGTGCTCAACGCCGGTGCCTATACCCACTATTCCATTGCCATAGCCGACTGCATCCGCGCCATCACCGCCCCGGTGGTGGAGACCCACATCAGCGATGTGCAGACTCGTGAGGCGTTCAGGCATGTGTCGATGATTAAGGATGCCTGCGCCACCGTGATTGCCGGCTTTGGACTTGACAGCTATCGCCGAGCCGTGGACTGGCTGATAAACAATAACGCAACGAAGTGATGACAGAGCAACTCGAAGACTACATACTGAAGCACATCGACGCAGAGCCTGACCACCTCTACCGTCTTGACCGCGACACACACATTAAACTGCTGTATTCTCGCATGTGCTCCGGGCATCTGCAAGGGCGGCTACTGAAAATGCTGGTGCGCATGATCAAGCCCAGGCGCATTCTTGAATTAGGCACTTTCTCGGGCTATTCAGCGCAGTGCTTGGCTGAGGGGGTGACCGACGACCAGGCGCAGCTTCACACCATTGAGATAGAGGACGAGCTGGAGGACTTTCTGCGCGAGCATTTTGCCATGTCGCCGATTGGCAACCGCATTCATCTGCACATTGGCGATGCCGCCGAAATTTTACCGAGGTTAGGCGAAACGTTCGACTTGGTGTTCATCGACGCCAATAAGCGACAGTATCCGGAGTACTACGAAATGGTGCTTCCCCATGTGGCTCCGGGAGGCTTTATCATAGCCGACAACACACTGTGGGACGGCAAAGTGGCCGACCCCAACACAAAGCACGATGCTCAGACCACTGGCATCATGCGCTTCAACGATATGGTGGCTGCCGACGAGCGTGTGGAGAAGGTGATAGTGCCGCTGCGCGATGGCCTCACCATTATCTATAAAAAGCCATAATCTCATTCCTCTTGAATAGAATTAAAAAGCGCAGAAGAGAGTAATTAATAAAGTGAGGCGTATGTGGCTGCCACGTACGCCTCACAGGAGTTCAAATCTTCAAATTTTCTATGTCCCTACTATGGTTATTCGTTCTCATCTTCGCGCTGACGTTTTCCTTCTGTATATCCATCGGAATATCCACACACATAACCATCTTGGTATTTGGTCTCATAGTAGTTGTAGTATTCACTTGAGTCATCGTAGCCATACCATTCTTCATGCCCGTTGACACTATCCTCTACCCCTTGGTCATATCCATTTCTATACCCCTTATCGTAGGCATCGTCGGGTGTTTCCGCCCTGCTACGTCTTTGCTGATGCTCTGCTTCCTGAACAAGAGGGTAAGAATAAGCAGGAGGTGCAGATTGAATCTCTTGAACGGGGGGGCGGTGCTGTCTTGGGCAGAAGTGCCATAGTTGCTGTCTGAGCTTCCCGAGTAGATGGCCATTGCCATAAATCCCAGCATTTCAATGCCAACGGCGTAGTATTCCCAACTCATAGTCAAATGTTTTTACTGGTTCTTTTTGTGGTTTAGGCTTGGTAGGATGACCCGTCGTAGTTGCCTCGTTCTATGAATGAGATGACGGGGGTCACTTCTTTCAGGGTTTCGGCGTCCACAATTTCTGTGGCGTCGATTCCTTTTGTGACCGACTTCTTTAGCCAGCTGCAGTTCCAAAGCGTCACATTCTTTTCGCCATCCACCACTTTGCAAAGCCGTGATGTGTATGGGCAAGCGCCACGCTTCTTGTCGCGCTGGTAGGTGATGTTTTGCAGCCATATTTGGAAGTAAGAGGAATTGGACTGAGCTCCAAGTTGCTGGCACACGAGATTGAAGATGTCCCATTTCTCTTGTTCGTCTGCTATGGAGTTAACAATTCGGCTCAACACTCGGAGTGCGTAGTGGCCTCGGTTCACGTTCTCCAGGGCGATTTTTAAGCAAATTGCCGCCATGGCCCGCTCGCTGCCTCCCGGGAGGCGATTTTTGGGATGGTATATTTTGACCATATCGAAAATGGAGACAGAAGCCGTCTCTTTTTTTGCTGGCTTAGCTTCTTTTTTGTCGGGCTTATCCTCTTTTTTATTGGACTTTTGATCTTTTGAGTCGGCAAATAAGTCGGCAAAGTCTTGACGAAAATGTCTAAATTTGGTTTTTCCAGTATCTGCTTTTGAGGACTCTGGTGTTTCAAGAATGTCGGTTATGCGCTTGTCGAGTTCGGAGAGCAGCGTTTGCACGGTGCCGCTGTTAGGGTGCTTGCGGGCAAACATCAAGATGAAGAGCAGCTGCTTTTCTATGCTGTCGAAGTCGTAGCCTTTTTTGTTTTTGATGGGCGTGTTGTAGATATAGGCGAGTTTGTCGGGCTTGATAGAGTCTGCCACCAGGTCTTCGGTCAGCTTCGTTTTTTTGCTGTTCATGCGGAAGTTGAGCTGCTCGAGCACACCTTGCAGCAGGTATGAGATTCTCTCCAATGCGTCCTTGTCGTTGCAGAAGATGCGGTAGTCGTCGCGGTAGCGAATCACCTCGTAAGAAGCGGTGATGCCTTCCTTCTCGATGGCCTCGTGCAGGAGCAGGTCGGCATAGCCGAGAATGATTTCCGCCAAGAGGTCGAAGATGGCACTGCCTTGCGGAATGCCGATGCCGCGCCCTTGCTGGAACGCGCGCAGATACTTCTGTATATTTTTAGGTATGGTGCTTTGGGCATCTCTCTCGTGCTGTGTTCCTTTAAACGAGAATGCCCAGTCGAATGCTTGTGGATTCACAGAGCCATAGCAGTTGGAGATGTCGGTGACAAACATGTAGCGGTATTCAAGCGACAGCTCAACGCTTCGCTGCTCCACGCTGTTCCACCAGTTTAATATGGTGGTGGCTTTTGGAAAATTCTCTTTTTTCTTGTCGTCGGGAACGACAGGCAGCGCACACGATGTGATATGTGGCACTTTGAAAGTTTTGAACAGGTGTTTCACTACCGGCCAAGAGTCATTGCTGCAAATTTCTCTCACAAGAAAGTAGTAGAGAAAAGGATTGGCCAGCATAATGGGGCGGACGTCGTAACGCCCGTCTTTGTTGAGCAGAATGTTGAAATTCACGTCGGAGAGCTGCTCAGGCGATGCGCCTTTTGCGATGCATTTATCATAGGGCGTGTTGCCCACAGCATCTTTCACTTTTTCAAGCAGAGAGTCGAATTTGTAGTAGTCGGGTAGCTCGAATCCGTGGTATTGGTTCGATTTCAAGAAAAATTCAATAGCCTCTTTAGAGTTCAGGCTCAGAACGTTTTTTGCATTTTCTGCCATGATGATGTATTATTTTTAGTCGTTATGTTTTGGGATACGGATTTTTTCAGGAACTGCTGCGATGGGGAGGCGGTAGTTGCCTTCTGCGTCCTTGCTGATGAAATAGCTGGCGGCGATGTCGTCGTTGAGGATAACGGAGCGCACAATCTTCTTGATGCGTGAAAAGTTTTGGTTCAGCCTGTCGGGCTGGAGCAATGCGTCCACGCATTGCTCCACATAATTGCAGCCGGGATGCACTTCCTCGTATATGCCGATAATCTCGGTGCGGTGCTTCGTCAGGTCTTTCAGCCTGCTGCCTTGGGGGTGCGTCAGAAACCAGATGTAGAGCGTGCGGCTGGCTGCACTCATTTTTAGTTCCATCTCGTTGTATTCGGGCAGAATGATTTTACGGTCGTGGTTCACCACCAGCATAGGTGATGTGTTGACAATGTATTTTCCTTGTAGGGAGTTGCTTATCAGTTCAGAAGGGTCGGCATGGTATTTTTGAATGAATTCGAATATGAGCGATTGAATTAGCCGGAGGTCGCGGTTGCGCTGGAGCTGTAAAGAGTTGGCATACTCATCTTCCTCGGAATTTTGCCTAATGATTTCAATTCTTGCGTCTTCCTCTTTTTCTTCTGTGGTGTATTCAGGTTCCACCAGTTCGGCTTCGGTGTCTTCTGCAGTAGCCGCATATATTGCATCTGGGTTTTTCTCAAACAGCTTCGCAACCATTCCAAAGAAGCCTTTATGTGCGGCAGTGTTTAGCTGTGCTTTCTTTGGCCTATGGCAAGAGTGGTCTTCAGGAATTTTCTGGCAGAAGACTTCTTCTTTTAGATATGGCTTTGGCCTAAGCTTCCACACCGCCGCGCCCTCTGTTGGGGTGATGGTGGTAATGACTGCGCTGTCGCCCTCACTATCCTCCTCTATAGAGAGGAAGTTGTGAAAAAAGGTGACCACCCCGTCGCTCACACTGCCCATGTCTGTAATGCAACAAGCCAGCGCAGCATACCTGCCTACATTGCCGGCGTTGAACCTTCTGGCGGCTATTATTAGGCTATTCCCACGCATTTTGTGAGGCTCAGTCGGCACCTTTTTTATCTCCATAAGCTTTTTGCTGATAGAGGAATTGCTTACAAATGTGGCCAGCACTTCTTCTGTTGCTTGTGGCAAAATCTCGCTGCTGGCGAAGAGATACAATTTTCCGTATTCTAAGTGGTCAAGAAGGTCGATGTCGAAATTGTTGTTCATACTGTTATAACGTGTTTTGTGCGTGTATGGCGGGTATAGGGAGTGGCCGCCACACACGCACAAAATGATTAGGCAATAATCGTGCCAAAGTCTCGATAAGAGTAGGCAGGAGCTTATAAATTAGTTATAATTCCAGCTTTTAGCAAGTAAAAAGAGCGAGTAATAGCCCGACTATGCAGCCATTATTGACGCTCCACGGAATGGACATTGTCCATTGTCGGCCAGTCCTTGCGCACGGAGAAATTCCATTGCTTTTGGATCTCCGACAGGTTCCATCATAAACAATCGTCTCATAGCGGGGTCGTCTTCAAAAGCCACATAAAATTGAATGTTGATTTATATTAGAATCGGAAAAATTTTTTAGAGAGTGATCTTTTTCTTTCCAGCAACTCTCCTTTGCTGATTTGGCCATCTCTTTCTTCCTCCATGAGGGCCATGACCTTGTCGTCGTATGCCTTCATGCTTTCGTGCAGGCGGTCGGCCATCTGGCGTGTGCCTTCCTCTGTTTTTTCGAATAGTAGGGCGTTGTCGATGGATAGGCTGAACGCCACGCTCTCCACATCGTGGTCGGCGCCGATGTAGGCAAACATCCAGCCCTCTTCCTTATAGGCCTCAATAAGGGCCTTGATGGCTTTGGCGGAGAATTCGCGCGAGGCGTTCTCGTAGCCGTCGGTGATGACGGTGACCATCACGCTGGCGTTCTCGCAGTCTTTTACAGCTTGGTGCAGCCGGGTGCACACGTTTCCTATGGCGTCGTAGAGTGGGGTGCCACAGCATGGCTCATAATCGCGCCTGGTGATGTCGCGCACTTCTTCGATAGGCGTGTTTTCGTAAATCACTTTTTGCTCGCAGGCGCAGAATGCCACCAGAGTCACCAGCTGCAACTGGTCTGGGTTTTTCTTTCTGAGGCTGCGGATGCAGCCGAATGTCTCGTTCACACTGTCGATAGCCACTCTGCGAATGCTGCTCATGGAGCCGCTCTTGTCGAGAATCACTACGTTGTAAATCTTGTTTTTCATTTTTCGCTGTGTTTTGATATTTTACAATTCAGTTAATTAAGATGTCGTGACCATGATGTCACGGTGCAAAGTTACAGCCACATTTTAGAGATGTGCGATTTCTGCAACCTTGCATTTTTCAAGGCCAGCGTGGTGGTATTATATAGAGGTAGGGTGACAGTGACGAATGGGTGGAATTTTAGTGGAGCATGGAGTAGATGAGCCAGGCGAGGAGCACGAGCAGCAGAAACGAGGGCAGGCTGCATGTGCATGATCGCATTTTGGGCATATCGCCATTTTGTTGTGCCTGGCGTAGCCGCTCAAGTTGCTTCTTCAGCAGTTGGTCGGTTTCAAATGTGCGCTTCACGCCTGATGGCAGCCCTGTGTTGTGGGGAATGAGGATTTCCCTTGGTCCACCGGTGAATGGCCCCACCACTCCGCGCTGCTCAAGTTCGCGCATCAGCTCTGTGGCCTCTTTCTCCTCAATGCTGAAATACCGCATGAGCATGGGTATGGAAATGGCGTTGCAGGTGGAGATGTATTCCACTGCCTTGTCGTAGAGCGTGGCTGAGGCGGAGTCTTCGCCTATGATGTTTTCTTTAGAGAATGGCGGTGGCGTTTCGCCCTCGGCGGCTGGCTCGACAGGTTCAAAGGTCTGGTTCTCTGTGGGGATATAGAGAAAGTCGCCGTCGGCTTTTAGCACCGACTGGCATTCTGGGCACACGATGGAATTTCCCATAGCTGTGAGTGCTTGTACGTCGATTGATATTTCGTGTCCGCATTTAGGACAAGTGTATTTTTTGATAGCCATGAGTTCTTGGTTGGTTATATTTTGTCGAAAATTAGTCCTATTAACATGTAGAGCAAGAAGAAGCCTGCGGTCACACCTATGGAAATGACCACGCAGCCGCCTCGAGTGATTGACGATTGGCCGTTGCCGGAGGTGTTGGGCTTCCGGTTTGCCGTGGTCCGTGGAGCGGTGCTGCTTCGGCGAGGGCGTGAGGCTGGTGCATTGCTGCTTCTGCCTTTAGGTGCGGTGCGCATTGCGACCGTGCCACTGCTTCGGCGCACAGGCGGCTTTGGCGGTGCGGCTTGAGCCGTTCTTCGGCGTGGAATGGGTGGTGGCGTCTCATCATCGTAGTCGTCATGAGCGCTACTGTCTGTCACTGGCATCTTGAATGTGGTGAGGCATTTGGGACACACTACCATACCTTTCTGACGGCGAATGTCGGCTTCGCTGACCTCGCTTCCATGTCCGCATTTAGGGCAATAGCATTTCATAGCCTTCGCTGCGTTTGGTTATTGATAATGAATGACAGCTTGTTTCACTATCCGCCATTGGGCGCCGTCACTTACAGCCTCTCCAGGGACATCGGTGATGATGGTCGTCATTCCAGCCGAAACCTGAATGTTGTGTCCGGTGCATGCGCGGGTAAGGTTTTCCGTGGGCATCATCAGAGCCAGCTGGTGCACATTGGCATCGTTGATGACCTCGAAGGTGCCGGTCTTGCCATCGGTGGTGATGAGTTTGAAAATGCTGTTGCCCGGCTCAATCCGTGCGGCTTGTGCCATGAAGCGGCCATCGCTGTCGGGACGCGAAAGGTAAACCGTGGTGGGACCGGCTTTTTTCATGGAAGTGGCAGCCGCTTGAGCAGGTCGTTGGGGCGAGGGTATGGTTCGTGGCGATGCTGCCGTAGCCCTGCTTTGGCTGGCCGTGATCGCTGCCAGCCGGTCTTCGAGCAGGCGTAAGCGCTTCTCCATTTCCTCGCCTCGCTGCTGCATAGCCGTCTTCAGGGCGGTTATCTCGTTGTCCTTCTCTTGCTTCACGCCTTTGATTTTCTGAGTGGCTGCCACAGCCACCACAAGGCTGATCAAAGAGCAGGCGCCCAGTGCATATATAATCAGGTTGTTGCCAGTGTCGGAATGGCTGTCGGTGGCTGAAGCGGTGCTTGCCAAGCTGTCTGTGCTCTCGGCGGCATCCTCGGCGGCGTTGATTCTACTTTGCAGGCTTTGCTGGGAGGTGTCGGAATCTGCATAGTTTTGGGCGGCTATTGGTAATCCCACTATCAGTGCTAATATGGCAATAAAGAGTTTCATTATACAGAGTGGATATGTATGTTATGTGTTATAAATTTTTAGCAAGTTATACCGGATAATGCCAATCACCGGATAGAAGAACGGTACGTCCTCAATCACAGCCCCTGGCTCATAGCGGCCTTGCAGATAGCTGTTGATACCAGCGATGAGGTAGTTGGCCGCATTGTCGTTGACCACAGCCTTGAAGGTGGCGTACACCTTGCTGTCTACGCCCATTTCATCGCGCATCACCGGGTCGCAAAGGTCGATGAAGAACTGGTTGAACCGCTTCACCTCGTCCACGATTTTGTCGCGCACGCCCAGGTCGTTCACCTTGTCGATGGTGAGTTGCTCCTCGTCGATCATGGAGTAGCAGTATTTGATGGCGTTCACGCCCCGTGGGCGCACTAAATCCATCAGGGAAGCCATCTCCGGTGAATTGTGGCTTTCAAGCCGCTCATTTTCAAGCCTGATGCCACCGCGGCAAGTGATTTGCTTAGGGCAGTCGCGCTCCACTTTTATGCTGAAAGGCTCGCTGTATTTCTCTTCGAACACACGCTCAAAGATGCCTTGTGTAATCTCGGTCACTAATTCACGGCTGCCGAGGATGTTGAGAATCTTGGAGCCAGTTCCGCTGAAATAGACATGCTTGGGCTTCACAAAGTGGCGGTGCTTCATCGATGAGGCAATGTAATAGATGATCGCGCTGTAGAAATACATAAACACCAGTTTGCGCTGGTCGTCGGAACGCAGGAGCGCATTGTAGCTGTAGAGGTTGCGGTCGAGCGGCGGCAGATTGCGAAGCTGCTCCACATTCTCGATGGAGAAGAGGAACGCATTGATGTCCTCACTGCGCTTGCCAGCCATGATGGTGGCCATAATGCTGTTGAGATAGGTGATGTCGGGGTTGCGCTCCACTATCTTGCGGAAATACTCGGTGTAGTGCTGGAGGAGTGGGTTGCTGTCGGCATCGTGAGGCGTGAAGGCATCGCCAAAGATGGCGTTGCCGGCAAATCGGAACGAGGAGATCGCCACGGGCAACGTCTGCTGCTGGTCGGCGCTGGTCTGGTAAACCACCGTGTCGCTCGTGCCGCCACCGATGTCTACCGACACATAGCTGCTGCCAGCCACGTCGGCGCTCTTGTAGTAGAAAGCGGGTGCGATAGACTCGGGGTAAGTGTGGAGATTGCTGTCGATGTCGCCACCGAGGTAGGTGCTGAAAAGTTCCTCCCATGCCGTTTCCAGACGTGCGCGGTCAGCTCCTCCCATACTCACGGGGTAGAAGTAGACCAGTCGCACTTTACTGAGGTCGGCATTCTCGAGGAGGGCTTTTGCTTTGATGAGCAGCACGAGTTCGCGCAGAAATTCCTTTGAGAGCGTGTTGTCGCCCATCCATTTGAGATTGGTGGTCACTTCATAACCATCGAAATACTGGCGCTCGTATAGGAATGGAATATTGATGTCGCCGAACAGGTTGGTGCCGCCTGTGGCTCCGCGGTTGCTCGCCAATGCGGTGCGCAGCGGGAAACCATAGATGTCGTTGATGTCGCGGGGCAGGAACTCGATGCGCTGAAGCTGGTCGGCGATGAGCAGCGCGTCCTTTTTCAGCAGCGATGCGATGAGTGTTTGCTCACGGCCGTCGGTGAAGGTGAGCGGACGGGACTCCTGTCCGCGTTCCGCCCATTCCACATGGCTGTTGGTAGTGCCGAAGTCAACGGCGAAAATCAGTTCCTTCGCACTTGGCGTGTAGGGCTTCCATAGCGGAATGATGATGCCTCTAAACGAGCCTAAATCATTGCTCACGGAGGCTTCCATGTAGTCGAAGTCGCCCTGCACATCGTAATAGGTGGTGGCGTAGCTCAACTGGGTGCGAGGCTTCTCTGTCACTTTCAGCGAGGCACCGTCGGCGCTGTCGGTAAGGAAACGCAGGCTGCCTCCGCCTCCAGTCACATAAGTGAAGAGCTGCACTTTGTAGGCATCGGATTGGCCGGTGCGCACAAAGGGGAAGATGCTGGTGCAGAGCTGTATGCCGCTCACGATGCGCCCCATGCCCATTCGCTCGCTGAACAGCCATGATGGGTCGTCGATGGGGAGATAGGTGCGGGAAAGCTCGATGAAGCGCTTTTTCACAGGAATGCGCAAGGTGACAGTGACGCTTCCTGCGCCTGTTTCCGCCATGTCGATAAAGTTGCGCCCGTGCACTGTGCCAGTGAGGTCGGCGGCGTTAAAATATTTAAACACGGTGGGCTTCAGCGGCAGCAGGTAGCACGCCGAGCTGGCTCCAGCCGAGTGCTGGATATTTCCGTCGAAGTAGTGGTTGCTGTCGATAGCGCCCCCCAGTTTGATGATGCTGTCGGTGAAGAAGTCGTCGGTGGTGAGGAAAGGATAGCGTATGCTGGTGTCGGGCAGATGCCGCTCATTCACGGCTACGCCATCGGCATACACTTGCGTGGCGCTGTCCCACTCGCGGTTAATGTAGGTGTAGTGGTCCACCGAGCCGTTGAAATTGTTGCGGAGCACCAGCGGAAGCAGTTCGCCAGGCACTTGACTGCGCGTGGGGGCAATCACGAAGTCGCTGCTTGCGGCGCTCGTGGTCACATCGGCCATCTTCTTTCGGTAAAGAGGGGCGTCGAGCACGCTCACCGCATTCTCTCCGGCAAATGGGGCGAACTGCATGTCGAGCATTTGGCGCACCACAGGCTCGCGGTCGGCTTGCAGAGCGGTGGGGTTGGGGATAACCGACAGGATGCGGCTGTAAAGTTCGGGCTTGTGCCGCTGAATGAGCTGCAGGTTGCCCACCATATACTGATACACGCCACCTAACGAGCGGCGTAGGTTGGTGTAGGCGTTGAAGAGCAGGAAAAGGTGATATGTGAACTCGTCGTCGCGCTGCCACAGGTCGCGAACCTGCCCGAAAAGTTTTACATTTGGCTCCACGTTCACCGTCTCTATCACCCCTACGTTAGGTGCGGCCATTGTGAGCGAGCAGGGGCTTGTGGCGCCTATCACCTGATTGTTGAGCAGCAGAATGTACCAGTCGTGAAGCTGGTTGAAGTTATACACGCGGTCGGCTTGGAGAAATAGCTCAAGCGTCTCGCCGTAGAGGCGGTGCTCTGGCGAAGCCTTCAGGCGCTCGATTTCTGCGGCCTTGTTCCATCGCACGATGTGGAGCTGTGTGCTGTGATTTTCGTATTCAAAGAAGAGCTGCGCCACGTCGAGGGCGTTGCTCACCATGATTTGCTCGCTTGCGCTGCCAGCCATGCCGCCAGGCGTGGGGTGTAGGTGCTCAAACGCATTTTTCACGAGGTCGAGCTGGGCAAACGGGCTTGGAATGGCGGTGCGGGGGCTTCGGGAGAGGCCTCCGTTGGGGTCTTTGATTTGTCGTATGTCGTCGTCGCCGTAAGGCTCCACTGCAATCCAGTCTTCCGAACTGGTCTTGGTGGTCTTGTTGTTGTATGAAAGGATTTTGCTCATAGCGCGTGCGAGGGGGGCTTAGTTGATGTTTTCGTATTTTTCGTCGAGGATATTGCCTGCGGCCTGGTTGAAGAGGTCGAGCAGTTTGTATTCCACTGTGCGGTCGCTGTACTTCTTGTTGTCGCGGCTCAGTTTGTTGAGTTCGGAGTTGAAAGTGTTCTCGTCCACACTTTTCCGTCCGAAGAAGCCTTTTTTTGTGAGCACATTGTGAATGATGCTGGCGAAGTTGTTCTCGCCCACGTTGAACAGCTCCACATGGCGCACATTCTGGTGCATCTCAGAAAGCCACTCGGTGTAGAAGCTGAAGAACTGGTCCACGAGGGTGCGGTAGAATTGCGTGGTGGTGAACTCGCTGCGTATTTTTGGCTCATCTTGTGTGTAGCCTTGCCCGATGACCGCTTTCAGGGCGGTGCGCATGTAGATGAAGAGCATATGGAATTTCACCATCGGGCGGTAGATGAGCCGGCGGGTCTCCTGTCCGAAAGTGGCGAAGTCCACGTCCAAGAGGTCCTTGTCGAGGCCGTACTCAAAGGCTTTGGTGGGCAGGAAGCCTCCCATGCCGTCGAGGAATTGGCGGTCGGGCATGCCGGCAAACTTCATCACAGCCAGTGCTCCCACCATTTCCACGAGGTGGGCGGGGTTGTGCTGGTCACGTATGTCGCCGGGGTCGTAGTCGTAGGGAATGGATGTGGTTTGGTCGCCGAGGTAGAATATGGCGTTCACGTTGCGGTCGGCATCGCCAGTGAGCGTCTCGTTGTAGTATTGCAGCGCGCTCTGTGTCTTCACCACGAAGTCGGCCTTGTCGATGCGCCTTCCCTGGCTGCCATTGAGGTTGAAGTAGGGCAGCACGGTAAGTCCGCCGATGGGCGCCTGGCGCAGGAAGTTCTTGTTGCTCACGTCGAGGTTTTGCGCCTGTCGGATATTTTTCACCAAAATCGGGAAACCAGCTGCGCCCGTTCCGCCGAATATGCTGCTGATGAAGAAGATGCGGTCGCCATCGCCAAACACGTTGGCGAAAGCCTTGAATTCCTCGCTGTCCTTAATCATGTTGAGCGCCACCGAGCCGATGTTGGGCGAGCCCACGAAGCCGATGTTCATCTTGTTATCGAGCTGATAGTCGGCAAAGAGGAGCGAGGCGAGCGCCTGGTTGGGCTCGTTCATGGTGTCGTAGCTTATAAACTGGCGGAATTTGGTCTGCCCTACGGCCTCCATGTTGAAGATGAAGGAGTCGTTGATGGGGGTGGCGGTCATGCCCATAATGGAGCGGAGGGTGCATATTTTGGTGGCGAAGAAGCCGTCGGCGTTCACTTCTCGGCCGTATAGCTTTTCGCGTATGGTGCAGTATTCGTTGAGCATCTGCTCGGTGCGCTTGAGGTCCTCGTTGCTCTTGTGGGGGTCGATGATGATGGGCACCAACTCTAAGTTTGGGACTGGCTTGCCGTCCTCGTCGAGGGGCTTGACGCCTGCCGCCGAGAGCATGACGAGCGACTTAAGCACTCTGGAGCCTGTGCCGCCTATGGCGAAAATGAATAATCTCATATAATTTTGATGTGTGAGAGATAAACTGATTTGTGCGGTGGATAAATGCAGGGGGTAATTATGCCTATTGAGGGAATGGCGTGTGACGGCAGTTGGTGCTCCACCAGCGGATGGAGAACGACGCCACCACATACAGTGTGGCGGTGAAGATGATGTTCACACCCTCAAACGACACCATTTCGGCGGCATAGGAGTAGTTCTCGGAATCGAAGATGCTGGAGTTTACAAAATAGCACACGATGGGGGCCAAGATGCTGACGATGGCGAGCACGGCAAGCCAGTGCCACCAGCGGGCGAAGCGCACGGAATTGATGCCATAGTAGAAGATGGCGGCCGCGCCCCATGCCATGGCGGCGGTGATGAGGCCCACTATGCCATAGATGCCGGTGTTGAACATGGCGTCGCTGAACCCAGGTGCCTCAAACATTCCTTCGTAAATTTCTACGCGGAAAATCCAGAACAGCACGGTGACTACGATGCCAGTGATGAGATAAAAGCCTTTTTTGTCCATTTCTTATTTTTCGAGTTTGATGTTCATTGATGTGTAGCTGGCCTGTGATGCGGAGAATGCGTCGTAGATGCCTCGCAGAAACCGCTCAAGGCCGAAAGTGGTGCCTGCGAACCCTGGGGCTGCGGGGCTGGAGTCGTCGTGGCTGGTGCACTGCTCGATCCATGACGGGAATTCATTGCGCAGACTTACGCTGATTTCGTCTTTGGCGGTGTTCATCTTGCCGGTGAAGGTGATCACGTGGGTCATGCCGTCGAGGTAGGCCTTGTTGTTGCCGGTGATGTCGGCGGGGTTGATTTTCTCCACTTGCATGGTGAAGCCGTTTTGCGACTGCACGGTGAAGTTGGCGGGGTTGGAGACGAAGGCATCGTCTTTCCCCAGCCCGCCGAGGTTAACCGCCACGCTGAAGGCGATAATGCCCGTTTCGCGGTCGGTCTCGCAACCGGTGATGAGCCCTTTCTCGGAGCGGCTCTCGCGGCATCGGCCGGCGCCGTTTTTCCACACGGGCACCAACTTGAAGTCGAGTGTGGTGCTGGCCTGGTTGAGGCGGTAGCTGTTGAGCGTGCCGGCTGGGTTCAGGAAGTTGGCGAAACGGCTGTCGTGCGCCATGCGGTCGATGGTCGATGCGTCGGCTATGATGATGGCGTAGAATGGACGTTGGCCTTTGTAGCTGAATGGCTTGCCGCTATATGGATAGTAGAGTCCGTCGAAATCGCCCCGAAACTGCTTCACGATAATCGACTTGTTTTTATACTTGGTGAAAATGGAGGTGGCGAGACTGTTTTCCTCGTTGAGGATTTTGTCCACGCTCACGCCATTGGTGTTTTTGGGCGAGTAGATGAGGTCGGTGATGAGCACAGCCACGTTACCAGGTTTCTGCGCTTGGAATATTTTGTTGAAAATCACCTTGAAGTCGGTGTAGGAGGCGTCGCCCACGCCTTTGGTGGAGGCATAGATGTCGCGGTCCTGGAGGAAGGCGTCCACCGATCCTTTGTAGGGGTAAATGTCGTTGTTCACGATGCTGATGCTCGCCTTGTCTCCACCGGGGAAGAAGTTGATGAAGTCGTTCACCGTCTTCTTGAGCTGTCCGCCGCCGGAAGCCTGGTCGTAGGGTGTCATGGAGCCGCTTCGCTCAAAGTAAATGCTCAGCGAGAGCGACTGCGCGCCATATCGGAGCGTGTTCCACGTCATGGGTGGGCGCAGGTGCTGGCCCACTTCGTTGATCATCTGGTTGAGCGCCTCGGCGTTGATGCCGCCGTCAGTCATGTAGTCGGCATACTTCTCGGGGTTGCTGGTGATGATGTCGCAAATTTTCTGGTAGGCCACTTCGGTGGTGTCGCCTTTGATGAAAGCGTCTTTCACCGCTTTATGCAGTGCGTCGCTGCCACACGCCGACAGCGACAGTGAGATAGCGAACAGCCCCACGGCAAGGATAAGAGCGAAACGAGATGTTTTCTTCATGTCTATTTTTTTGCAATGTTTACACAATTAACCAACAAAGTTAATCACAATGTATCAAATCCTATGTCAAGAGCGGTTAAAAAACTTTAAAGTCTACGATTTGGAAACAAGAAACAAAGGCAATTCGCACAATGAGGCGAACCTTGTTATGCATTCCTCTATGTGACGACTTTGTTTGGTTATTTTGACGAGTATTGTGGCGGATTTAGTTGCAAGCGGAAGAAAAAATGCTAAAATTTAGGAATAATGTGCCATCTTTTTGCCCAAACAAGGTGAAACTTTGCAGAGCTATTAGAAATTCGTATATTTGCAAAAACGAAAATAAATACTATTGCTATATTGACAATAGCATGCAGGCTACATATGAAAGATAACGACTTGAATAGAAATATGCCCTTATCCGTATTAGATTTCTTTAAACGAAGCAAGAAACAGCATCAGTTTGACAATGAAATTTTGGACGAAAACGGAACGCCGATACCTATACTTGAACAGGTAGCAATGGTTACTCACTTCCTGCAACTGAGAGATTCTCATGTTGAGTTGCCGTATTCTCAATTGGCTAAACAGGTGTTCGTGAAATGGAAGCGCCGTGTAAAAGTGTCTGTTGAAGATGGTGGATATGAGCAATTCGTTTCGGAACCAATAGAGCCATATCAAAAAACTTTATTTCCAGAGCTTCTTCAAGTTCCATTCCGTGCGCCCATTAGCCCGAAATTCACATTTATAGATCTCTTTGCGGGTATTGGCGGCTTTAGAATGGCACTTCAGAATTTAGGGGGAGAATGTGTGTTTTCATCAGAGTGGGATGAACAAGCAAAAAAGACCTATTATGCAAACTATGGAGAAGTGCCTTTTGGCGACATAACGAAAGAAAGCACAAAGAATAAAATCCCTAAAGGTTTTGATATTCTTTGTGCAGGCTTTCCATGCCAAGCTTTCTCTCTTGCAGGGAAACGTTTAGGCTTTGAAGAAACCAGAGGAACGTTATTTTTTGATGTTGCAGAAATACTTCGTAGGTATCAGCCTAAAGCTTTCTTCCTTGAAAATGTAAAAGGGCTTGTCATTCATGATAAAGGCAAAACGTTTAAAACAATATTAAATACTTTAGATGAAGTTGGCTATGTTGTGCCAGATCCAGAGATAGTAAACGCTATGTACTTTGGAGTTCCACAACATCGTGAAAGAATTTATATTGTAGGTTTCAGAAAAGACCTCGGCATAAAGAAAGAAGATTTTTCTTACCCAGTACAGAAGGAGGTCACGAAAAAATGGCTCGATGTTAGAGAAGAAAATCCTGTTCCTGCCAAGTACTATCTTTCCACAACATACATTGACACTCTGATACGGCATAAAGCTCGCCACGAAGCTAAAGGACACGGCTTCGGTTATGATATAATTCCTGATGATGGCGTCGCACATGCAATTGTCGTAGGAGGAATGGGGAGAGAAAGCAACCTTGTTATTGACTTCCGACAAAAAGATTTAACACCTACAACAAGAATCAAAGGAGAAGTAAATAAGCAAGGATGGCGCAAGATGACCCCGAGAGAATGGGCTCGCTTGCAAGGCTATCCTGATAATTTTAGAATAGTGGTTGCTGATGCTTCGGCATACAAGCAGTTTGGTAATAGCGTTGCTGTACCCGCTATTCAGGCTACAGCAAGTAAATTACTTAAAACATTGAAAGAATATGGCTATATCGGGAAATAAAGGTGAGTGGAGTGAAATATACACTTTGTTCAAGTTGTTAGGAGAGGGAAAGGTTCATGCTGGCGATGCTGATATGAACAAGTTGGATTTGTACTATCCTATTCTCAGCATTATCCGTGAAGAAAGCAAGAAATATGAATACAAGCCCGACACTGACCGACATATAGTGGTTATTGATGAGGATGGTTGTGAATTCGCGCGAATATCCATGAACAAATTTGTAGAAGAGTCTTCTAAATTACTTGAAGAGATAAAAAAGGCAAATGACCGTGCTTTCACGCTCCCTGCGACAGAATCTTTTATGACAGAGATAGGTTGTTCAAAGCTAAAAGCACCTTCAAAAGACAAAGCGGACATTCATATTATCATCCACGATTTGCGTACAAATATGACTCCACTCTTGGGATTTAGCATCAAATCTCAATTGGGTAGTGCCTCTACACTTTTGAATGCAGGAACAACAACCAATATCACATATAAAATTGTCGGAACAACACTTAATGATGTTGATATTGAGGAAATCAATGCCATTGAAGGGCATCTTCCAAGAATGGAAGCTATTTTAAATAAAGGTTGCAACTTGGAGTATAATGACATTGAACATCCAATCTTCAAAAATAATCTACTGTTTTTAGATAGTTGTATGCCTCTATTTATAGCTGATTGTTTATTGATAGATAGTTTACCAAATTCCAAGTCTTCCATCAATGAATGTGTAGCAGAAGTAGCCAAGCACAATCCATTTAAATTTAATGGCACGAATGTAGAGGCGTTTTATGCCCACAAGATGAAAGTCCTTCTCCTTGATGCTGCGCTCGGCATGACACCTGCCAAGGAATGGACAGGTAGGTATGACGCCAATGGAGGCTATCTTGTCGTGCGCAAGGACGGTGAGATTGTTTGCTATCATTTCTATAATCGTAATGATGTGGAAGACTATCTGTATAATAACACACGGTTTGAAAGGGCGAGCCGAAGCCGCTATGATTTTGGAAAGGTATATAGAAAGGGCGACGGGTGCGCTTATATAAAACTTAATTTACAGATCAGGTTTAAGAAATGAATATGGCTTTTTAGAGACGTTTGTTTCGCTTTTCGTTTCTTTAGGCGGGGGGCATGGCGGCGATGTGCTGGAGCAGGGCGAGTGCCTCGCTCACCGATTTCACGCCAGTGATGAGGAAGCTGCAACGGTCGTTCACATCGCGCAGTTTGCACCGCCGTGGTTCGCTCTGCAAGTAGGCGAGGCAGCGTCCGAAAGCGTTGGAATTGTAGTAGGCGGCGTTTTCCTTGCCCACGAAGTAGAGGTATAGGTTGCCCTGCTTCAGCGCCACCTTCTCCACACCCAGTGTGCGTGCTATGCGGCGCATAGGCACGATGCGGATAAGTTCTGCCGCAATCTTTGGTATGGGGCCGAATCGGTCGCGCATTCTATCTTCAAATTCGCTCACCTCCTTGTCGGACTCCATGTTGTCGAGCTCGCGGTAAAGCGATATGCGCTCGCTCTCCTGTGGCACATAGGTGGAAGGGAAGAACAGCTCAAGGTCGGTGTCGATGGTGCAGTCGTTCACATACTCCACCTCGCTGCCAGAAATCTTCGATTCTTCCGACTCTTGCTGCTCGAAAGTATCGGCAAATTCCTGCGTTTTGAGCTCAAGCACAGCTTCCTTCAAAATCTTCTGGTAGGTTTCGTAACCAAGGTCGGCGATGAAGCCGCTTTGCTCTGCGCCGAGCAGGTTGCCCGCGCCGCGAATGTCGAGATCCTGCATAGCGATCTGTATGCCCGACCCCAAGTCGCTAAAACTCTCTATGGCGTTGAGCCTGCGCATGGCCACTGGGGTGAGCGGCCGCTCGGGCGGAATGGTGAGGTAGCAGAACGCCTTGCGGTTGCTGCGTCCCACACGTCCACGGAGCTGGTGCAGGTCGCTAAGGCCGTAGTTCTGCGCGTTGTTGATGATGATGGTGTTCACGTTAGGCATATCGATACCGCTTTCTATGATGGTGGTGGCCAGCAGCACATCGTAGTCATGGTTGGTGAAGTCGATGATGCGCTTCTCCAGCTCCTCCGGGCTCATTTGCCCGTGGCCCACCACCACGCGTGCGTCAGGCACGAGGCGGTGAATCATATTCTCAAGCGTGGGAAGCTGGTCGATGCGGTTGTTCACGAAAAACACCTGGCCATTGCGCGATAGCTCGAAGCTTATGGCCTCTTTCACGATGTCGTCGTCGAGAGGCTTCACCGAGGTGAGGATGGGGTAGCGGTTGGCTGGCGGGGTGGTGATGGCGCTCAAGTCTCTCGCGCCCATCAGCGAGAACTGTAGCGTGCGGGGAATAGGCGTGGCGCTCATTGTGAGCGTGTCCACGTTGGTTTTCAGTTGTTTCAGCTTCTCTTTCACGCTCACGCCGAATTTCTGCTCCTCGTCCACGATGAGCAGGCCGAGGTCGTGAAATTTGACGGTTTTGCCGATTAATTTATGCGTGCCGATAAGAATGTCGATTTTTCCGTCGGCCAAGTCGGCGAGCAGTTGCTTCACCTCTTTTGGCTTTCGGGCGCGGGTCAGGTAGTCCACTCTCACGGGAAAGTCCTTCAGTCGCTCGGTGAAGGTGTTGAAATGCTGAAACGCCAGCACCGTGGTGGGCACCAGCACTGCTACTTGCTTGCCGTCGGTGGCGGCCTTGAACGCTGCCCTGATAGCCACTTCCGTCTTGCCGAAGCCCACGTCGCCACACACCAGACGGTCCATGGGGCGGTCGCGCTCCATGTCGGCCTTCACTGCCTGCGTGGCTTTGAACTGGTCGGGCGTGTCTTCATAGATGAACGACGCCTCCAGTTGCTGCTGCAAGTAGCCGTCGGGCGAGAAGGCGAAGCCTTTCGACTCGCGGCGTTTGGCATATAGCTTGATGAGGTCGCGCGCAATGTCCTTCAGTTTGCTCTTGGTGCGGTTCTTGATTTTATTCCATGCGCCTCCGCCGAGTTTGCTCAATTTTGGCTCCACGCCCTCTTTGCCACGGTATTTCGAGAGTTTGTGCAGCGCGTGAATGGAGCAGAATATGATGTCGCCATTCTGGTAGATGAGTTTGATCATCTCCTGCAGGGTGCCGTTTGCACGGGTACGCACCAGTCCGCCAAACTTTCCGATACCGTGGTCTTCGTGCACGATGTAGTCGCCCACCTCTATCTGGTTCAGCTCTTTGAGCGAAAGGGCCAGTTTGCCCGAGCGGGCACGGTCGCTCTTGAGATTGTAGCGGTGGAAGCGGTCGAAAATCTGGTGGTCGGTGAATACGCACATCTTCAGTTCGGGGTCGACGAAGCCTTCGTGTATGGTGCTGCTCACGGGGGTGAACGGAATGCAGTCGCCGCGGTCGTCAAAAATCACGCGAAGGCGGGCGGTCTGCTTCTCGCTGTCGCTGAGAATGTAGATGCTGTAGCCTTTCTCTATAAAGTCGTTAAACGAACTGCTGATGAGGTCGAAGTTCTTGTGGTAGATGCCCTGTGGCGTGAAGCCGAACGCCAAATGCGCATCGCAAGCGCCTTGGCTCTCGGCAGCGTGATACTCTATGCGGCGGAAACTGGCGAAATCGTCGATAAAATCGGCATAATCCACGATTTTTTCCATAGCGTGGGCATCGCATTCCTCGGCAATCATCGCACTTGACGACAGGCTCTCCTCGGTTACTGCCTTCACTCGGCTGAGCAGCCATTCCGCACTGTGGCAAATGAGCCATGCCTGGGGCTGGATGTAGCCCAAGAGTGATGTTCCGCTGCTGGTGGCCTCGGTGTTGCTGTTGAGGATGGAGATGCTGTCGAGGCGCTGGTCGCTGAGCTGCGTCTCTACATTGAATGTGCGAATACTATCGATTTCATCGCCGAAAAAGTCGATTCGATAGGGCATTTCGTTGCTGAACGAGAACACATCGAGAATTGAGCCACGGATAGAGTACTGGCCAGGCTCATACACATAGTCCACCATCTCGAAGCCAAACTCGCGGAGCTTCGCCCCGGTGGCTGTCAGGTCGGTTTCCTCTCCTTTGGTGAGCGTGATGGTGGAGTCGGCCACCACCTGCTTTTCCGCAACTTTCTCGGCGATCGCCTCTGGGTAGGTGACCACGCATCTCAACTTGGGATTGCTGTACCACTGGTTGAGCACCTCGGTACGTAGGATTTCGCTTGGCGCGTCGATTTGACCGTATTTGATGTCGCGCTTGTAGCCTGAAGGGAAGATGAGCGTGGAGCCTTCACCGTTGATTTGGTAAAGGTCGTTATAGATGTAGCCGGCTTCGTCGAGGTCGTTGGCGATAATGAGGTAGGGCGTGCCGATCTGTGGCAGTCGGGCAAACAGCATGGCCGCCGACGAGCCAGCAAGCCCGTCGATCGACACAACATGGTTACGCCCCCCGGTGAGCAGTTTCTTTACTGCCGCGAGGCGTGCCTTGTTGCAGAATATGTCGCATAATTCTTTTATTTCCATATCTTTGTAGTAGAGAAGTTAGAAGTTAGAAATTAGAGGGCAACAGCTTCTGGATAAGGCTCCTCCATCTTTCGTCATGATTTCCTTAACATCTTCAACATCGTTTATAGCTTCTAATCTCTAATTTCTAACATCTATTTCTTCTTCTTCTTTTTCAAATGCAGGATACGCTCGTATTCACCGGGCTTTTTCATCATTGCCGTAGCGGCTTCCAAAGCCTTGTGGTATTTGAGCTCGTTTTCGCATTCGCCTGTTTCGTAGTAGTAACGCTTCACAATTTCACTGGCAAGGTATCTGCTGATTTGGGCTCTGTTTCGGTCGAGGTCGTGGCTCAGGTTGTGCTTCAGCATCTTTTCCAGCTTGTCGAACTCCGTTTTCACGGAGTCGGTCATATAGCCCTCGGTTTCAGCCGTTTTACGAAGAAGCGAAAGACCGCTTTCGCACACCTTGTCGTACTCAAACTTGTTAGGATCGATAAATTTCTTGAAATCCTCATAGATTTCATCTGTGATTTCAAATTCACCCGCGGGGGCAATGGAGGGATGCTCCGAGGCGAACTTTGTGGCATAGTCGAAAGCCCAGTTGCCGCGCACGATGTTGTACACCAGCCGGTTTGCCTCAGGGAAAGTGACCTTGATGTCGGGGGTGATGCCACCGCCGTCGCGCACTTCGCGCCCGTGTGCCGTGTGGAACACGTTGCACAGGCTGTCGGGCTTATGCTTAAATGTGCCGTCGGGGTTGCGCTGACTATAGTCGATTTCCTGAATGAGTCGTCCGCTTGGAATGTAGTATTTAGCTATGGTGAGTTTGAGCAGGCTGTTGAAGGGCAGTGGTCTCGTGGTCTGCACCAGCCCCTTGCCAAACGAGCGCCCGCCCACAATCACAGCCCTGTCGAGATCTTGAAGCGCGCCAGCGGTGATTTCGCTTGCCGAAGCCGAGCCGCCGTCGATAAGCACGGCCAGTGGCATGTCGGGCATGATGGGCTGCTCTGAAGTTTTGTAGACACGGAAATCTTTGGTGGCGCGTCCTTTGGTGGTGAGCACCTCGGTGCCTTTGGGGAGGAAGAAGCCGAGAATCTTGATAGCCTCGTCCACCAGTCCACCGCCATTGCCGCAGAGGTCGAGCACCACGCCCTTCACGGCAGGATTGGCCTTGAACTCGAGTAGCGCCTTCTTCACTCCCTCGGCGGAATGCTCGTTGTAGGTGTTGAGCGCTATGTAGCCCATTCCGTCTTTCGTCACGCCGTAGTAAGTGACGGGGTTGAGCTTGATTTTCTCTCGGTTGAAGGTGAACGTGCGAATGCTGTCGGGCGTGTAGGGGCGTTTTATGGTCAGTTTGATTTGAGTGTTGGCCTGCCCTTTCAGCCGTTTGCTCACCTTGTCGCTCTTCCAGCCAGCCACGCTGTCGCCATCAATCATGATAATCTGGTCGCCGCTTTTCAGCCCTGCCCGAGCCGCGGGACTTCCTGCGTAAGGACCCGATATGTACACCCCGCCAGTCTTCCGCTCCATAATGTAAGAGCCTATGCCGCCATATTCGCCTGTGCTGATGACCATGAAGTCGTCTTGTGCGTCGTCGGAAATGTATTCGGTGTAGGGGTCTATTTCATCGAGCATGGCATTGATGGCCGTTTCGATGTGCTTTTTGGCATTGAGCGTGTCCACGTAGAAAGTGTTCAGCTCCTTGTATAGAGAGTTGAAGATATCAAGATTGCGGATTACCGCGGCATCGTTGAGTGCGCTTGCGGCATCGTTGCCGCCTTTCTGCTCGCTGAAAGCGGCGGGAGCAAAAATCGCCGCCACTGCCGTGGCTAAAGCCAGATTTCTAAATTTCCTTTTCGTCATTCGTAGATGTTGATTTATTCTGCTAAAGTACTACTTATTGGTGAAATATGGGGTGTGTGGGTGCTGAAAAAAGTGTAAAATCAGTTTTTTTGATAAGTTTTTCCTCGAAAATATTGCATATGTCAAAAAATGCGACTACTTTTGCAACGCAATTCTCGGAGAGACCGGTTTTCTGGGTTTTGCAACTGCTTCAATAGCTCAGTTGGTTAGAGCACCTGACTGTTAATCAGGGGGTCGTTG
>ERZ808278.443-NODE-443-length-27668-cov-8.262014_pt1 | contig 27668 bp, 44 predicted proteins | sample MGYA00521239_ERZ808278 | MGnify/ENA primary metagenome ERZ808278 (study PRJEB31516, sample SAMN03275600) | gut metagenome | biome: mammalia-associated habitat; material: feces | host: Papio cynocephalus | place: Kenya | collected 2012-07-17 ... | reverse complement strand
TCAGAAAAGCCCGAAAATACGTTGTTATCGGTATACCGAATTAAGTTAATCTTAAAAAAACACCGCAAATTTACGGTATTTACAGGTTTTTTTGTATACTTGCTGTATATTTGTAAAGGATTTTTAACCTAACGTACTCTATTTTATCATATTTTTTATGTCGTGGTTCAACAATAGTTTGGGCGGCTTAAAGTTTGGCAAAGATGGAGATGGTAACGTTGGTTACTATGGGGCTGATGGCAGCCTTATCCCTTTTAAACGCTATAAAACAGCAACAAGGTCAAAATCATATTCTGTTTTAGGCGGATATCTCGGTTCTTGCCAAATAGATTTTTCGGATGTGTTTCAGGATACCATATTAGGCATTATATCTGTAACAAAAACGGGTGAAGCGGCTGTTGGAGCTGGTTACGATTGGAACAGTGCCGTCAACATAAATAATGTTAATAAAACTATTACCTTACCTGTGTATGGCGGTACTGGTGGAGCAGTCAGAAATGTATCTGGAACAATTAGTGTTACTGCCATAGGCTATTGATATGGTTACTCCATCAAAATACACAAATGGTATCCCTAATGGTGGAGGTTTTATCACCCAACAATATAAGATATACCTAAATATCCACCAACCGTAATTGTTATTGTACCGCCTTTGGGTATATCTGATAGTTTATATATTGCAAAATTTAGGTATCTACTACTGTTTTGGAGATATGAGAATACATCCCTTGATACTGTACCACTTGATACCTTTACGCTGGGAGCATGATTACCCGCATCATCAACATTTGCAGTCAGGACAAGGGCACTATCACAATCATCGGTAAATGTATAGGTTTGCGCCTGATTTTGCCCGTGTACAAGAGTTTTAATGATATTCGCCCCACTCTTAAAAGGGAAAACTGTATCTGCACCTGCCTTTATATAACCATAGTTACCATTAGCATCAACACCAAATTTCAAACCGCCCAAACTATTGTTGATAGAGCCCTTTATGGTATAATCTTGATATTATTTAAAAGGGAGGATGGGATGATGAGCACAGAAGATCTTGAGAAACTGTTGCACGGGCCGGAATGGGTGCTGCCACTTATGCAGGATATCGCTGCCGAAAAAGTTACCCGTGAGCAGGTCAACGCCATTTTTGACTACATGGCCGAGCAAAAATTTAAAGACAAGTTGGCCAGAGCAATCCACGACGGGAAAATATAAAAACAACCCCGGTTATTCGCCGGGGCTTTGTAACTGAAAATACTTTTTAAACAATTCAGGATTGTTTACCCTTAGCCATTTTATAAAATCTCCGTGCACATGTTTTTCTGCTTCTTTTCGCTTTGCTATTGCGATATCCTTATCAGGGCCGCAATACAGATGATACCTTTTCCCTTGGAAAGTTATATAAGCAGTCCAATAACCATGCTTCTGGTTCCGGCTTACACCGGTTGTACCACTTGTATTATTGGCTTTTATACGCGGCTTTATTGCACTTATTTTTGTACCGTCTATGCAATCTCTTGTTATTTGGTCTGTAGATATCTTATTTTTTAAGCAACCACAGCTTTTGGTATCTCCTCTTGTAACGGATGCACCTACAGTCTCAAATAATTTACCACACCGCAAACATTGGCATAAAAAAATCTTTTGTGTCCCTGATTTTTTTCCTGTCCATTCGATTACTTTTACGCCATCAAATGTTTTCCCGGTTATATCTCTTTTTTTATTTAATGCATACGCGTTTTTTCTTCCACTTTCCTTGCGTTTGCAACCGCAACCTCCGTCTTTTCGCCGTTTTATATTGTGTCTATCCATCATTTTTTTATTGCCGCACAGTAAACACTGACAATAAACTTTTTCCTCTCCATCATCAGATATAACCTTTATATTTCCAAACGTTTTGCCACTTAGATTCTCTTTCATTTTTTCATCGTCCCTTTATTAAAATCTATGATATACTCTGACGGCATCGGTGCATTTATCATTTTTCCCATATCTTCAACATCAATCATATCCATCAGACACACTATTTTCTCGTTCAGCTCGTCCGGAATCCCCAGTGCTGTTGCTCTTGGGTATAACATGGTAAAGCATTTCATCGGGTATCTGTCCGATATTGTCCAGTAAGGGTCATTTCCCCTTTTATTTAGCACTTCCAGTATGCCATTATAAACCTCACCTAATAGTCCTGCTATTTCGTGTGTATAAACATTCTTCCCCTTCTCAGACTTTATTCTTTCGTCAACGCAATCAACTATAAACTTATTTAGGCTCTTATCTGCTGCCACTGCTTCTTTTTTATATTCTTCCGCTTTTTCTTTTGGTGTAATTACTTTGATTGTATGCTTATCCTGCATATATTTAGCTGTAGCGTCAGCCTGACCTTTTGTATATTTAGCACCCATAATATCACTCCTTTTTCTTTTTACATTATTATAAAACGCAATATGTATATTGGACAATATACATATTTAACAAATATATTGGACAATATATGTTAAATATGCCAATTGATATATTGTCCAATATATCATATAATAACATCATAAGGAACAGGAAAACACAAAAAGGAAGGAAGTAACAACAATGACAATAGCAGAAATCAAAGAGATAATCGAGAATGGCGAATACGGATATTATGGAATTAGATCAGATGAAGTAATCGAATACAATGTAGGTGATATTTGTTATACAAGCCATCAGTGGTGGCAGGACGATCCGGAAGATGATACGCTGGAATACAATGAGAAAATGCAATGCTGGGACGGTGGGGAGCTTCCGGGCACATGTGCTTTACGTGTGACAGAGGATAGCGATATACAAAAAACTATCAATTTTTCGCGCAATTACAATGGTGGGAAGCATATCACACTTATTGCTGGTGATCAATCGGAATATGGGTACGATGACGGGGAAATCATCATCCGAGACGCAAAAGTGCTTTGTGTTTTATAGTATATAGACGGCACCCTCATAAATCCGTCCAGTGACCATTCATACCACCCCGGCATTACACCGGGGCTTTACTCTATCTATTTATCTAATGCGGTCCAGGTCTTTGGCCCGACCACACCATCAACAGCAAGGCCCCTGTCCGCCTGGAATGCTTTCACCGCTTCCAGAGTGCTATCACCAAACTTACCGTCCGATCCGTATTTACCACAGCTGTATCCAGCCTTAATAAGTAATATCTGCAACTCTTTCACCACGGATCCCGAAGATCCTTTTCGAAGTGTAAGGCAATCGTATTTTGTCAGATTATACTTATTAATAATTCGCATAATCGTTGACACATAATCAGGAGCTGTTGCGTATCCACCATTTTTGATTGCTGTGATGCACTTGCGCGGGTCTCTCTCACTGACGCAATCCCGATACCGCTTGCAGGATGCCAGCATATCAAAATAGTCCTCCACAGCGTCCTCTATGCTGTCATACGCCCGGAACATATCCGTGATGTTGGTGTAAGTCTTGCCATCATAGCACTCTTTGGTGCGTGTGCTGTATGCCTTGTCATGCCATGCCGTACCAAAATGTGCCTTTGACTTGCCGACCTTGATACCAAATACCGCATTTGCCCGGATCATCTTAGGACTTGTGCCATATGCAGACTCACAGCAGGCCTGTGCGATACATACGGATGGTAACGCCCTCCCCTTTGACTTTGCCTGTGCGATCGGTGCTATCATTGCAATAAATGCTTTTACCTGTGTCTGTGTTGCCATAGTTTATCCCTCCATGCACTGGCTAGCGCGGCAGATTGCTACGCAAGCCAGTAAAAACAACGTTATCATGCCTGCTCCTGCTTAAGCGTGTATACTGCGGCTTCAATCAGGGTATTAAGCTGCTCGTCTGAGATAGAGATGTTCTTCTGCTGCAGCTGCTCCTTGAGATACTTTGTCACGATTGCTTTTTTCTCCGGCCCTGTCTTATTCCCGATGATCGTCTGCTCTGCAGATCTGACCGCAAGCTCCGCACACTGGATCACCCACGCATACTTTGTACTTTCCGCCTGCATCTTGATCCACGGGATTGCATACCTCGTGAGTAATACGATCACCAATACCACTACTGCCTTTAAAACCTCAAATAATACGTCATTCATGTTGTTTTTCCTCCATGTTTTTGATTTGTCTTTGTTTCCTGATTCTTTTGTCGATGATCCCCGCCGAAATACAGCCCGGCATCACTATGGCCGCAATCGCCACCAACAGGACGATAAGATCTATCTCTGTCATGTGATGTCCTCGCTTTCTTCCGTCTCTTCGACTTGCTGCTCTGCCTGCCCCTCGGCTATCCGGTTTTTCTCCGCCTCACGCGTCTCAAAAAATGACTTGGCACAGTAGACTAAAAAGACACCGATTATCTCTGTTACGATCAGACCGCCGAGCGTCTCCGCTATATTGGTCTTGCCTAAAAAGGCAAGGACAAACGGCAGCTGCATGTCTATCAGTGCAACCGTGATGATGCGGGACATCATCTTTTTTGTGTAGGTCTTTCTACTCCCGCGCTGTGGCTTTTTGCTTCCACGTTGGGGCTTTTTGTTACGCTTTCCCACTGGTGACATCCTCCAAGTCCTCAATCCGGTGGTTTGCAACCTTGATTTTTTCTTCCTGTAGCGCGGTAAGCTCCTCAAGCTTATATGTGCGCTCAACCACATTGTTGTGCTTGTCCACCTTTTCCTCCAATTTTGTGAGCCGGTAGTCAATAAGGTTTCTTGTTGATGTGTTCTGGTAGTGGTTATTTACCATGCACACCACGATAGTCACCAGCCCAGTGATTCCCGCCGCAATAACTGTTTCCACTCTTTCCCTCCTACTCTGGTTGTTTATCCGGTAATGGTGTTATACGCAAGCCACCGTGTGTATATTGGCTCAAGTATCTGTGTGTAAATCTGCTCAATACCCTGTGGGTGTTGTATAAGAGATCGATGTCCAGAATAATATTTAAGGGAATAACCTCTGTAAGCCACTCCCTCATCTCTTTGTATCGTTGCTTATGATGCAAAAGCACCCTCACCTGCAGAGTCCATATCTCTGCAATGTACTCCATTGTAAAGCCGGTCTCGCCCTGGCACATCTGCTTTAAGTGCTCATATACTCGTCGGTATGTATAATCGACATTGGAGTTAAGGCGATTGATGATCCGAAAACGTCTATCCTCCAAGGTATCCGCTGCATATGGCGTAATCTCCAGCATCTTTTCCCAACGCTCTATACCGTACTCCCCCATCGAGTACAAAAACTGCTCATCCCATACCTGCTTGACGCTCTCCCACAAATTTGTGAGTTCAGGGTTTATACCCTCCGCATACCCCATTATCTCTCTTACCTGTCTTAAAAACTCAGGAAGATAATCCAAAATATTAGGTTCCCGCATTGGTGATCTCCCCCTTTACCGCAATGGCATCCTTATCTAAATACAGATTAGATGTCTGCCCATTAAGCGAAGTGTCCTCAATATCCAATACTCCGGGTACATCAAGGATTCTCGTCTCGATCTGGGATATCCTTACTATGATCTGCTGTAACTTTTCCCAGTCTTTGTTAAGCTCCTCACAATAGTCCTCTATGGTCTTATTTATATAGGGCTCCACATCTGCCCACTCATAACCCTGCATGAGCGTAATTTTTGCGGCAATGTTTATTGTCGTCTCTGTCACGCCTGCCACCGTTACCGTATGTCCGATCGGCGCGATACCGTACCCAGCCCCGCGATTTACCATAGGGTCAATCATAGTCTGGATTTGGTCTACAAACGCCGCCGTAGGCACAGTATAGGATGAGGTCTGGATAACCAGTTTAACCGTACCGCCGCCCATCCACTCAGCCGCCGAATAGCACTTGACACCACCCACACCAGGGATCGCATGCACCTTATTCATGTAGTCGGCCCTGTTCCCACCAAACGCGGTGGAGTTAAGGGTTGCATAAAATGCCTGATCGATCTCCTCAATGCTTGCCTCGTCCTCTCCATATACATCTATGGATATAATCTGCGCTGAGGACAGATTTGGGATAAAATCAATCGGAGTAATCGCACCGGTTACGTTGCCCGCTTCGCCCAAAGTCTCGCATTTCATCCGGTATATTCCGGCATCAATCTTTTCTATGACAACAAAATTGATCATGTCATAGTTAAATCTTGCCCCAATTGGTACCTCGACCGTCGGTGGCTCTGTCTGTGCTGTGACAACAGAGTGCGTGGCATCAAAACGTGTAAGGTCAATCCCTCGCTCCCTGCACCGCTCCAATTTGCCGCCCCGATCTGCGGTGTCAAAAAAAGTAAGCTTTAAAATATTATCCAGTGCGATAAACATATTTTGCAGTTCCACCGCCACCGGAGCGGAGGAGCTATATAAAAACGACGACTCCCTTTTATCTAAATGATCCGGTGCTCTCTCCAGTGTCCGCTGCAATATCACATCATAGGTCTGTGTCTCATACATTAAATACTCACCACCTTTACAACCTCCAGATTACCTATATTTGTATGCACCACAAAGGTAACCCTCAGTTTTGATTTATTTTGCTCAAACTCAAAATTGTCGACCGTGTCTATGCGGTCGTCCTGTAGCAGAGCCTCTGTTATCCGGCGCTCAACTTCCGGTATCACATATTCCGGCTGTTTGCCGATCAGATCCCGCAATTCCACGCCGTAGCTCCACGGATAGATCAAATACTGGTACCGCTCGGTGTTTAAAATAAAATAGACCGCCTGACGTATTTCAAGCAGTCCCTCTCGTATTCCATTTACGGTATTTTTTTCATATTCAAGCGCAAAGTCTTTTGACGGGAGCTTTTCTTCAACAAAATCAAAGGCGGCCTCGTCTATATATACGGGGATCATTCTTCCTCACCCTCTTCCACGATTTTATCTAAGACAACATACTCCTGTCCGCCCTGTACCTGCAGCAAAATCACTTTGTCTCCTGTCTCCAGCTCATTGTGCACTGTCACTTCAATTTCTTCTGCGGCAAGTTCTCTGAGTCCGGTTTGTTGGATATTCTCAATTTTGATTTTGCCAATGCCCTCATACTCCACATCAACCTTAATCTTGTGCTTTTTGACGTTCCGGGTCAGAAGTAAAAACTCTTCTGGCACGGTCAACTTTGTGCTGATCTGTACCGCCAAAGGCTCGACAGACACCACCGTACCGTAAATTACAGATGCGGGATTTGTCTCTCGATATGCGTCTAAAGCAATCTGCTTTAACGCTTCTAATAATCTAGTGTTTGCCATAATGCCTCCTATGTAAAACTATTGCCGCGTAGGGTTAAATCCATCGTGTGATAATCGTTTTTAAAGGTATGCTTTACCTTTTCGCAAATCATCAGGCTCCTTACTGATATATCTCCGAGATCGAGCATAACTCCAACACTGCTTCCTGCCCTGACCCGCAAGTCCCCTATGGCACTTGATATCTTGAGTGACCGGGTCTTTTGGTTATACAACTGCAATAGCGCATCCGCCTTTTGTGCAAGCCCAACGTCCGAGTTAGCTTTTTCATAATATTGCAGTATCCCCCATCTGCTAATATTGCCGAGCCCCCTAGCCATGTAAACATCTCTTTTCCCGGTTTTTTCGTTATCATACACAAGTTTTATCTGATTGTATGTCTGCTCATCGATCGAGGATTCATAGGTAAAATTCTCGCCAGTTTCAGAGTCGATTAACAGATCAGTTATCATGGACTCGATATTTTTAAGGGTAAGCTTACCAAAATCGTCATAAAGTACATATAGCTTTTTTACATTGGTCATGGTCTCATCCAGTGCGTTGAGTGCAATATCAAAGAGTGTCTTGTCGTCCTCTATCCGCTGCTTAATCACATATCCTGTATTTTCTAACACCCCAACATCAAGTTTAAAATCGGCAGCCATCATCTGGATCACCTGGTCAGCTGTCTTATTTTTGTAGACATAGGTCTCTTTGTTTTTAAAATACCGGAGCTGATCGTAAGCGGTAACCTCTATCTGACGTTGCTTGTCTCTTTTCTTTTTAAAAACATATCCAAAAAACACGGGAGTGCCATCTACAACCAATCGTACAACATTTCCCTCCTCAAACTCCGGGTTTTCTGCATTTACGACCGTAAATTTCAGGACTCCGGGAGCACCCTTGCGCTCTGTCTCCCACGTAATACCATCCAACACAGACGGAAAATAAATACTCTCACCATTTACTATTGCCAGCTCTACCATTGCATCCTCCTATGGCAACACCAGTTCCGTACCGGGATATATCCACCACCCATTACTTGATGATGACTTTCCGTATTCCCCGGCGGTCGACTCTATTGTATCTTTGTTTGCCTCATAGATTTTATCCCAGTCTGTTCCGGTACCGTACTCCTGCTTTGCAATATTCCAAAGGGTGTCTCCCTTGACAACCGTATAATTGCCACCGCTGTCTTTAGTGTCTCTCACAGGTTCTTTCCGGATCGTTGCCGTTCCGGCTGCACTCTTGATTATTGCGCTTTTAGTGCCAAAATAGCGGTATTGCTTTAGCTCTATCGCCACCGTGTAATCAAAGTCGCCACCAGTTTCTGTTAAATCATAATTTTCCAGTGACACAGTCATATTGGTATAGGGCAAAATCTTTCCATTTGGCATCCTCCGGGAAACGATAAATTGGAACGGTTTCTTTGCTTTCTTAAGGCTTTCCAGTTTCCCAAGGTAATAAGATGCACTCTGGTACCCATCCGGATATCTTGCAAAGGGATAATTTACATTTGGCAGGAGTGCCTTAAAAGATATCTCTGTCAATCCTGCATCCTTAAGGATATTAACTTCAGATTCGTTAATCAGCTCTATGGTCTTATTTCTGTTTTTTATTTTTGTGGTAAGTTCGGATGGGGCTACTGGCAACAGCACCCCATCCAGAAAGAAAAAATACGCCACTATTCATGTACTCCTTCCACGCCAATGGATATTCCTTCGCATACGCTATCAGTGATTACATCCATAATTCCGTCGATATCATCTCCGGATCCAATATTATTAGTCACACCGCCCATTGCCACAGTGATCTCAGCCGTTGTAAATCGGTTGATAGTCTCCTGCTCCGCCAGATCTCTCAGATATTTTAAATCCTCCTCGGATACGTCCACGGAGTTTTTTATATCTTTGGTGTTGTCTCCAATATCTCCAACCTGTGACAGCAGCGCATCATAGTCCAATCCGCTACCCTCGCCACCTATGCCAGTCAGCCCATCAATTTTAAACTTGTCGCCTAATCCCTCGCCCCAGTTATAGCCTGCGTCATACGCATCGGTTAAATCTTTACGCTCCCATCCAAACGTGCTACTTGACAAGTCAACCTTTTCGGCGATCTCCTTATATGATCCATTCCCGAGTTTGTCTGCCCAATCGGATACTTTTGTATCAAGTCCACTACGCCATCCGGATACTGCATCCGCAAGATTTGTCCCGAAAACCTTATCAATCATACTCGCTATGCCCTGTAAAATGACAAGTATCGCGTCGGCCATATCCCCGAATAAGTGGATAATGGATGCAACCCAATCATTAGCGATATTTGATGCAAAGTTCGCAAAGGCTATTAAGATGTTTATCACAAAGCCGACCAAGGACAGGGCTCCGTCGACAATACCAAGCAAGCTATTGTAAATAAATGCGCCTAACCATGCAATGCACCCGGCGATTACTCCGGTCGCAGATATTGAACTCCCAGTTACGTAGTTTATTGCTGCAACTACGGCATATATAACGGCTATTACAGCAATAATAGCTACAATTATCCATGTAAGAGGACAAGCATACAGTGCGGCGTTGAAAGCAAGCTGTGAAGTTGTCATTCCGGCTGTTGCAGCCATCTCCTCTGTCACAGCTGCCCCATGTGCAACCGCACGTACTGTTGCTATCGTCTTGAGTACATTCGATATTGTCTGTATTGTGTTATTTACCATCAACACTCCATTGTATAATACCATTGCAGTCACTACGCCAGCTATTAGCGGGGCGACTATAGACCATACGCCAACTATAGCGGGCCCCATCTGATATATCTTGTCAAACACGGTAATCAAGATATTTGCGATCGCTCCAACTGATCTTCCGGCATTTTGTGCAAAACTCATTAGTTCTTCGCTGTCACTGAGCTGCCGAAGTCTCTGCCATACTGGCTCCAAAGCATAAACAGCCTCATTTTGGAATACATTCCACAGCTTGGAAAATGTTACGGTCATGCTGTTAAACTTAGCGTCTGTTTCCTCTGCCGCACCGATCAGTGCGGCTTTTACAATTTCGGCAGTTACCTCGCCTTCTCCGGCCATCTCCTTCAGTTCGCCGGTTGACACGCCCATATAGTCGGCAATAGTCTGTATTACAGTCGGTGCCTGCTCCAAAACGGAGTTAAATTCCTCTCCGCGCAACACTCCTGATGCCATTGCCTGTGTAAGCTGAAGCATAGCCGCTTGTATACCGGATGTCTCTGTCCCCGATATGCTAAAGTTTTTGTTAAGCTGCTCAGCAAACATGATAACCTCGTCTGTACTTCCAAAGGCATCACCCGCAAGCACGCCCAATTTTGCGACCATATCTGCGGTATCTTTATAAGAGCTGTACGTCCGGTTCGCGGAGGCGTATATCTTTTCGTTGATGTCTGACACGTTTTCGCCCTCTCGCGCCATAAGACCGAGGCGGGCTGTTGTATTCGCGAGCTCATCCGAGTAGTCAAGGGCTGCTTTGGCGGTCTGCATTGATGCGTAAGTTGCTATCAGTGTTCCGACCTTGCTCGCCAAATTGCCGACAGCTCCTTCCGATCTGCGCACGGTCTCAGAGTACCGATCCTGCTCATCCTGAGCCTGCCGGATACATCCTGTGACCTCTTCCATAGCAACTTCTACCTCTGATAAACTGTCGCGCGCGGCGTTTATCCCTGCGATATCAATCGGGTCTGCGGTTACACTGTTTAGTTTTTCCATCGTGTTGATAACAACCATCAGTGCTCGATTCATGCGCTGCACATTTGCTGTTACCTGATCCTGTATCCGTATAGATGCACTTACCGCTGACATGCTTTATCCCTCTCTTTCTTCTCGGACTCGATCCTCATATCAATAGATGCAATTACAAAAGCCCTCTCCCGACGGGACAGGGCCATGTAGTCGCTTGGTTTCCAATGTAGCTTCTGGAGGACATAGTGCATATAACTTGCGTCACCATCTCCTCCGTCAATTAGTTTTTTGCCTCGGCCACCAGATCATTGATATCCTCGGCTGTCGACATGTTTGTCAACTTTTCTGCCAGCGCATCAAACTCATCCTTGTAGAGCATCGTCACAATAAGCTGCTCCGCTCCCATAGCCCGATAGCTGTTCTGCAGCTCCGCATTGCTGAGATCAGGAAATTTTACGCTCTTAACAGCAAGTTTTACCAGATAAGCGTTGCTGTCAAAGGAATTTGTATACTGACCCTTCTTGCCGGGCACCTGCACACGTCTCGTACAGTCTTTACGGAGGGATTCGTCATCTTCCGCACTGATCGACTGTAATACCCAAGGGATAGGCTTTCCATCCTTGTCCTTAAACCGTGTACTCACCACAAACGACACATCTTCTTTTCTTTCTGCGTTTTCCGCAAAAAATGCACTTAATGCTTCCATATTTTAAACCCTCTCTTTCTTATGCCATGCCCTGTAACAGGGAAAACTTTTCCGGGATCTCGAAATCCTCAAAGGTAAAACTCATATCCTCGTCCAGATAATCCGCACTTGCATCAGCTTTCGCGAGGATCATCTCATCAAAGTTACAGCCCTTAAGGATGACTGTCTGTCTGCCGATAGTCGAGCCCGGGTCCTCATTGGTAAGCTGGATATCAAAATAAACATCTTCGCCGGTTGTTTTGTACTGGTACATCATTTCGCGGAACACAGAAGTGTTATAATGCACCGTGCAAGTACCGGTGCCGCTCCACCCTGCGGCTTTATGACCTTTACCGGGCTGTCCCATGATCGGGATCTCCGATTTCTTTTTTGCCATTTTGGCTTCTAGCTTAATCAGCTGCATAACATGATATCTCTGCCCGTTGATAGTTGCAAAGCACTCAGCGAGGGATGCACTCACGGCATCTCTCGACTGCATCAAAGTTGTATTGCTCATAATCTATCTCTCCTTCCTAAGCCACGACTACTGTCATGTACAATTTTTCCATCGCGTTGACGATCGTCACAGCATCCTGCACTACAACAGATCTCTTTGTCTCGCCTGCACTCACCACGACTCCCGCCGGATCAAAATCCTCAATAGCACCGATCGTCTCAAGCTGCTGGTGATGACTTACAATGTCATTCCAGAGCGATACCCTGCCTGACTTATTATTCGGGATTTTACCGATGTATTTTGTGTTAAAAATACCGGCTATGTCCATTGCAATCTGATCGATCACACGGATTGTCTGATTAGCCTTAAAATCCTCACCCTTGTCCGGTGTAGTCGTTACAAGACTGTTGATATCACAGAGCACCCTTGTTTCCAGTCCGACGCGGTGGAATGCAAACTCTCCCGACTTAATAGCACTCTCAAGCTGCGCCTGCGTATAATTTGTAGGGATGTCAAACTCCCCATCATACACCCTGTTTGTATTAGACTGGTTGACCGGACATCCTGCGATAACACCAAGTGTCCAATATACTGCGTCCTTGCAGTTTTTGACATTGACAACTGTCTCATGATCGGCAGCATTGCCATAAAGGACTACCTGATAATGCAATCCCTTATTATTGCGCATGTCCTTGACTTCTTGGATATACAATGTCTGTATTGCCGTATCCTCTGACATACATCCCATTGCATTAAAAGAGTAGCTCTCTGCCGCATCGAGGAACGCACTGTGCTCTGTCGCTGTCACGGTGTCACCGTTTGAGCCGCCGGTCATCGTACTCTTTTCAGTGGCTGCCAGTTCTGACAATGTCCACTCCACAAATCCGTTGTCGGTCGCTTTTAACTCTCCGAGAGTCTTTACATTCGCCGAATATACGATATCATTGCCAAAATAGATATTGACATCATATGTACCGGACATTGTACCGGTCAGAATCTCGGTACTGATGGTGTTACCGGCTACCCCCTTATATTTTGCCTTTGCAATGTCATTGCTTGCCTGTACACCATTTTTCATCAGCTTGTAACAATACAGCGTCTGGATATTCCGGAACAGATCCCTAAGACCTTTCGCCTCGTCGGAATCGTAAGCAAAGCCAAACAATTTTTTACAGTAAGACCGGAAGTCCTCTGATGTTACTGTAAAAATCGCACCATCAATGCCCCATGACAAGGGTAATGCAAGTGCTGCATATCCTCTCTCTCCCATAGTGGCCGCTGCGTTTTTGGCACTGACGAAATTGATATACGATCCCGGAAGTACCTTATTCTGGTTGACAAATGTTCCACCACCTAACATGTTACATCCTCCTTTTTCATAAATTCTTCGATGAGACTGTCTGCATCCGCATAGGTATATCTCTCATCATCGTGTAAAACTATCCTTGCTGCCCGGTTGTTATACTTCTCCGTCGCAAGGAGCTGTTTCCCTGTAAATGTGGGCTGATCCGTTTTAGTGTTTCTTCCCATCGTGCACCCCCACTGTTAATCCATATTTGTCCATAGACTCCTCCTGTTTTACCTCCATCATGATCACGCTGCAGGTCACAAAAAAATGTAACACTCCATCCACGATCTCATAACTCATATCATTACCGTGTATCACATTGCCATTTTGGAGCGCAATATATGCAAGACACTCTTCCAAGGCATCCCCCACGTCCATCATTTCCTCGTTGTCGCCGTCGCGCTCAGGGAAATACTGTATATCAAAGGGATAATCTCGGATGTGACGCTTTCCTATCAGCGGCCGCTTACTCGCCTTAAGTAATTGCACAAAAAAACAGGGCGTTTCAATCCCCTGCTCCACATCCTTTGTATATATATCATATCCCTCATACGCACTCCCGAGGGCCATTGTAATGCCATTGACGATATCAGCTACCATTTAGCATCTCCTTCATTTTCTTATCCAATTTTTTCTGGATGAGCGCCGGTGCTATTTTCTGGATGTCCTGCTCCGATTTCTTTACAAAATGCTGTCCGGGCACCCAAGCATTCTTCAGTCGTTTGCCAATCTGAGGAACAAATCTCCCCGGCTCCTGCCGATGTCCGTATTCAACATATGACGCATAATAGACAGGATTGCTCAATACACGCTCATAGGTGTTGCCATTTTTTTTGACCCCTCCTTCTTCAAAACTAGCGTTCCAACCTCTTTTTAAAGTACCGCCATGCTTAAGGCGAACTCCCTCAGCAGATAAAAATGTCCTTTTTCTTAACTTCCCGTCTGCACCCCTTATTTTAACGTTGACCGTCTTGGGGGCTGGATATTTTTCCGAGCCTTTATAATGCGGTGTCCTCCTCACAACAGTCCGATACAAGCGGGCTGTTAACTCATTCGTGCAATCCCTACAAAACTCGTCTGCACCATGATCTATAAAGTCCTGCATGCGCTGCTGTAATGCCTGCAATTCGCGATAATCTACACTCATTATGCCCACCTCTCAAATAACTCCAAGCTAACCTCCTGATGGCTCGGATACACAGCCGGAACACCACTTGCCGCATACTCTGTTACAATGTCGTCTCTGCAATCATAATGCTGCGTTACGATCACTTTTGACCCCGCTTTTACATCGACTTCCGGCGGCAGGAACACTTTGACTTGCTGGTCCATACTTGCAACATTCCCGCCCGCTGTCGTCGGTATCTGCTTATAGGACAGTCTGCATGGCTGATCCTCAACCACCGTAACATCCTCAAAGCCTGTCTTTTTCGTTACCGGATCTGTGATTTTCCTGTGCTCCACAACAGAGCATGTGTCCTTGTACATCGTAGCTAAAATGGATTGTATATCGATCATTACCACACCATCTTTCTGTATCGGATAAAATCCTCATCATGCGACAGCAGGCGGTTAATCAGTATGTCAAAATACTGTTCCGGTGTTGAGCCCTCTTTCAGGGAGACTGTGACATCTCCCATCTTGATAGACTCAACCGCCTTTGATTGCTCAATATCATTTAACTGGCCAGCCGCTTTTTTCTGCTGCAAGAACTCACCGCATACCATATCAACATACACGTTGTCGAGGCCATCTGGTATCTCTGTGTCATTGATGCGATTTTTGATGTGCTCCCCAACACTGGCGATAAGGATGCCGATGAGCATCCCATCTTTATCCTTATCGTAAGCATATCCAAGGGTATCCAGTCTCTCGATAACCTTATCCTCCATAGGACTATCCTCTTGACTTGATCTGTGCGATCGGAATAGCCTTATGATCCCAGTACTGTCTTGCTGCACCAGTACCTCCATCATTGACAAGCGTCCAGTTTGCACCGTTTGCAAGTTCTGCGTCGGTCGGTGACAGTGTAGCCTGAGATTCCTTTTCGTAGGAGATTCCGGCCGGAGCAAACACTTTGCGCTGACGGGAATACAGGGTATCTTCCCCGCCGTTTTTTGCAGGATCGCGATCCATCTCATACGGCACCTTTGCCCCGATGTCCTCATAATCAAACGCGCCCTCTCCAAGCACATAAGTGATATACTGAGTGCCGCTTACAATATAATCACCCGCTGTAAGTGTCTTTGAACCAAAATAAGATGCCTTTGCATCCTTGAGTTTGATCTCTCCGTCGGCGGGAGATGCAGTGTCAGCGACAATCTTGATAGCCCCGCTATCACCTGCGGACGCATCAAAGTATCCGTCAACAGCAGGCATGCTGTCATCGATCAATACTGCTCTGCCATTCCAGGATGCAAGCGTCAGCTCCCTTTCGATTCCCTGCGCATCTGTCTGGGTCAGGTGCTTTAAAAGCTTGAGGTTTTCAAGGTTAGTGGAGATTACCGAGTGCATAAGTGCAAGTGTAAACACAGACTTGTTGTCACCAGATGCCTTCTGCAGTGCGGAGTTGAGAGTTGTCTCGCCGACGGTATTTTTGCCCTCTGCCATATTGCTGATATCATATGTGTGTCCATCAGTAAAAGCCTTGTTTCCTGCTCCGGACATAGAAAAAATACCCTTTAAGATGCAAAGCAATGTATCCTGATCTACCTCTGTCCAATACGCTGCGATCTGCTGCGCTACATTATCCATAAAGTCCACACCGGATGTGATATCCCATGAAAAATCCTTTTCTGTCCACGCATCTGCACGACCGATCACAACAACACCTCTCTCAAAGGTTGTACTTCCCTGTGCTGTGATGTCCGTCTGGCCATCATAATTCTGCGTACCCTTTTTGAGATTTCCAAAGTAAGGCAGTCTCGCATAAGCCGTTGTGGTCTGCGCGGAAAATGTTTCTTTGATCTGCTTGTTACCTCTCAGTGCTCTCGATCTGATGAGCTCATTCTTTTTTGTGTTGGGTACTCTGCTCACATAAGCCCCAAACGCCTGCGGGTTAAATGATTTTGAATCAAATTTTGCCATTATAATTTACCTTTCCTTTCTTTAGATGGTTGCATTAGGGTTCTTTTCCATAAATTCGGCAAGCTGCGAGTATGTCATTTTGGAGGTGTCTACACCACCACCGGGCGGCACATCTGCTCCGGGTATCGGCTGTACACCGCTTACCGGTGGCTGAGTCGGAGCCGTAAACAGGTAGTCATTGTCCTTTTTAATGGTATCCACCTGCTTCTGCCGGGCGGCTCTATAAGCATCATCATCCAGATTATCATCAAGCGCATCAAACAGTGCTGCGACCGTCTTTGCATTCTTGGCTCCGGCAGCAATAATCAGCTGAGTATCAATACCATCTCTGCGTAGCTGCTTCATTTCTGCTTCATGCTGCTTGATTGTGGCGGCATTGGTTTTCTGCAGTTCCGCAATCTGATTTTTTAGATCCTCATTGTCTCCAGCGGATTTCTTAAGCTTGTCCAGCTGTCCATCCCGCTCGCCGAGCATTTCTTCCGCCTTTTTCTTGGCTTCGTTCACCTCGTCAAAACGTGCTTTCGGTACATATCCCTTGAGCTCCTCTGCTGATGCGTCAGCCACCTTCTGGGCCAGTTCCGCATCGATTCCTAATGCAATGATTTCTTCTTTTTTCATATTTTTTGTCCTTTCAAATTCATTTTTTACCCGGTTCAGTCCGGTACTATTTGTCTCTCAGTTTCCGCCCGAGATACCAAAGTGGCGGCAATAAAAAAGCACTCCCGGTATCATATCAATTCCGGAAATGCTTATTCTGTCTTTAATGCTTCCTGTACTTTTTTACGCCACAGCTTCGGGACATCTTCGGCTGTCCACGCTTTGCCAGTCTTGTAATTGATCTCGTGATTCTCAATTTTGGCTACATAAAAAGCTACCATACTGCACACCTCCTATTCCGCCGACATATCACTGACCGTTTCGGCCACGTCAGCAATTGCATCATCCTGTAATGTCTGGCCATCCGCGATATCGCTAATCATACCTGCCATATCTGCGATTGCTCCGTCCTGTATTGTCTGCGTTTCTTTGAGTTTTTCCAGCTCTGATTCCACCTGTGACGGTTTACGCAAGGTAATTGTCGTGATATTATGGCTCTCCTCTGCAAAACCGCTCTGTGTACTATCATCCTGTGTCTCATAGTCGATATTGGTTACTACTCCATACCGAGTAAGCATCTGATCGAGATTTACATAGCCCGAATATGCCTTTAATAGTGTTTCATCCAGTGTTTCCGTATCTTTCTGTAAATACTGGATAATTTTGGTGTTGTTCCGATCGATAAGGATGGACTCCCAAGTGTTTTTATCGAGGTCGTACATCTCAAAAGTGAGCACATCGTTTGTGGATTGCATGTTATGCACATCCTGAGATGCACCGTTCGTAAATCTTATAAATTCTTTTTTCATTCATTTCCTTTCTCCGGGATTTTTCCCGGCATTGTTAAATTTAAAATACAGTTTTCATTATCCCGAAAATTTTTGTCACCCATTTCCCTTGTCCAGTGGATATCTTTCGTCTTATACTTCACTGTGCAATTTCTTGTAAAAATTCCGGATTTAATCCAAGTTTCTTTTACCCGTTTCGCATAATCTTGAGCACACTTAATAGTATCTGTGTTGTAGGCGTATGATCTCTCTGGAAGCACTAAATATAATATCTGCTTTTCCGTATCTAATCTTTTTACTTCGACACCGTCCATCAAAAACGCGCCGATAATTCCTCGTAAAATGTTTTTCCCAAGACTCAAATTTAGTCTCCTTTCTTACGGTGTGGTATATTTCCTCAACAGCAGTTTAAATGATGGTAATATGTCATTTACTGTTGGAGATGATGGTAGCCCATACGCAACATATAAGGTAGGTGCCGATACAGTAACAAAAAAATTGGGTAGCTGTGATATTACTGGTGCGTGTGCAAGGCAGTTGGGATCAGTAACCATCACACGTCCCGCTGAGAGGTTTTACATGACCAATGCCATATTTACATCAACAGTGTATGTAAATGGTGTTGCGGTAAGCCCAACTCAGACTTTGCGACCTGATGCGTCTTATGGAGGATTTTGCTTTACATTTAATTATTACGATCATCCACTAAATACGGGAGACGTTGTATCTTTAGCACTTAAACCGACTAATGCAACTACTCAGTGTGGTGGGTTTGCTATTGTATATTAACCAATAACAAAAGCTACCCCAATATATCCATTGGTGAGGGTCGTTAATACATCTCCTTTATGGACATTGGTTAACTGATATCCCGCATAGTTTAAGACCCTAGAGCCGTTTTGCTTATATGCTGGAGATCTTGCTATTGTGACAGTGCCTGATGATATTTTTACGCTTGGTACGTGGAGTCCTCCATCATCACAATTTGCAGTCAGGACAAGGACACTATCATAATCGGCGGTAAATGTATAAGTTTGTACCTGATTTGGCCCGTGTATGATTACATCAATGATATTTGCCCCACTCTTAAAAGGGATCACTGCATCGGCACCTACCTTATAGCCCCACTTGCCATTTGCATCCTGCGCAAAGGACAAGCCGCCCAAACTATTGTTTACACTGTCCTTTAATGTCTTAACTGCCTTACTGGTAGCCAACTTCGTGCTGTCGTTCAGATCTGTGGAGTCTGACACTCCGGTTATGCCGTCCAGCGTCTCGGCAGTACCTGCAATTTTTTGCTGTACCGTCTCTCCATCGGCACAAAATACCAATCCAGCTTCCGTGTGCGGGTATATGGTATTTCCAAGATTATCCTGCAACTCTCCTCTACAAATTTTGCTCATCGTCTGTCTCCTTTACTAAGTATAATTTCCCGCGTATTCGCGCTGATGTATCTCCCTGATCGAGCACAGTCAGATTTTTAACGTTAAAAGCGTACCGGTTATCGTCTGCTTCATTGCTCGTTTTTGTGGCTGTCTCTTTTACAAGCATCGTGTAGGGGGTTACCCCTGTACAGCCATTAACAACCGTTAATCTCGGGTCAAACTGTACACCTGCGCTGCTTTCCCACGCATTTGGTATCTTTACATAGACCGATGCTTTTATTTCCGCTGTCGGCGTGTAAGACGCACCTGTACCAATATCTTTAGCAAGCACCGTACTGCCATTTCTGAGCTCCACGGACGCTCCCCCGGATGATGCCGGGCATCCCCTAAGCTCATACGGAGTGTTTTTGTACAGAGTCAAATCTCCTGCCTTTATTTCGGCGGCTGCTGTTGCAGTTCCCGCGGCTGTCAGAATCCCCTTGACAACACTAAAAGCAACGCCATTTACAACCTGTGTTGCCGCTGTGATCTGCATCATATTATAATAAAACTCCCGGAACACCTTAACGATCAATCGCCTAGTATTGCCAATCTGCAGGTATAGGCTGCCGTTGTGTCTCTCCGCAACCGGTATGTATTGCTCCATGACAACTAAAGCCTCCGCTCCATACGGCATCCAACTGGACTCCGACAGGGGATTGTCAGCCACCAAAATATAAATGATGTCATGGATTGCCACGGTATCACCAAGTTTATACCCAGCCGCTTTTCCTGATCTGATAAACTCCGTCAGATTTTTATATGATGTCAGCACCGGTTTTGCCGCGAAGTATTGACTGATTTTGTCTACATTGCCATTAAAATCATCAACCTGATACGCATCGTCCTGATCGGGCATCTTTAGCCCCATCCTCGCTGTAAATCTCACGGTTTTCCCACCTCCTTTTTGTGCATCAAAAAAGCACCCTCTCCGGATGCCCTACATTGATTACAATATTTTCTTTTTCTCTTGCACCATATCTGGTAATTCATTGCCCCAGATGTGACACGTCTTTCCTTAACTTCTCCGTGTTCGCACATATCCACCTACTCTCTTGATAAAAATACCGTCGACCCTTTTTAGCCCGGCGGTATTACATATTATGATATTCGCATTTTCTACAAATTTCTCTCCAATCGTCTTTTTTTCTATACTTCTCTTCAATGCAATTTTCCTTTAGCATTCCCGCCGCAACATCGGAGCAGATAACACAATCCCCTATCTCCATTTCGCTATCCGTCAACGGACAAATAATCATATCATTACTACTTGCTGGCATTTAACACTACCTCCATAAAGTGCCGTGTATTATCATCATATTCTTCTTTTTTGAAAGCCGTCCTGATAATCTTCTTTTCAGTGTCTACATATACCGCACCGTTTTCTCCATAATAGTTAACAAACCGTCCATTCCATCGTGTAACGGACACTTTAGCCTCTTTTACAAACTGCTCTGCTTCTTTTCTCGTTACGTTATGTCCTCTATCATTATTGATGTGATGCTCATCATACGAATAGCCTTTCATGTTAAGAACTTCCGGATGAATTGCTATCGTTCCTCGTATAACAAAATCTTTGGCTGCTTTCATTATAACATTTTGCGGGCTCGTATCAATGAATTTTTCTTGCCAGCGTTTATAGGTCATATCCCCAGGTACCTGTATTGTCTTACCTGTATCGTCTCTCGCTGCCCGTGTCTCATCAACCGTAAACTCATCGTTAAAATATGGCACCGTCGTGCTACGACACCAACAGTGGAAAGGTGGAGCGGTCACGCCTGGCTTAAACTCACTTATAGGTCTGTGCGTACCGTCGAGGTCTTGACATATCTTAGAGGTTTTTGTGTCCAACACAGCGCAAATCTCATACTCAGCCACACCCATCTCTTTATACATGTCCAACTGGCCCGCCGAATGGAAGTATACCGTCTCTGTCATGACCAGCCGTCCTGCCTGCCCTGCCGACACGCGGAACCTGTCCTGTATATGCTTGATCGCATCTTCCGGCGTGCCACCTCTTATCAAGGACTGTGTCATGCCGTTTTGCAGCTCCGATATCAGCTGTGCCTTTTGCCGCCATATCCGGTCAGAAAAATTACTACCGTCTGCCGCCCAAGGCTTTGCTACAATCTGTCCGACGCGCTTTTTATCTATCGCTCCAAGGTTTATCCCCACACCGATACCCTTTTGTAACTCGTAGGCCGTGTGGTAATAGCTGTTCTTGTAGATATCCCCCAGAAAAGACATCATATCCGGCACCTCTGCCGCGTAAAGCTCCTCTATCTGCTGTCTCATCTGCACCTGCATAGCCTCCAGCCTTGATATGTGCCATCTGGAGGACGCATTTTCAAGCTGTTTTGCCCACTTTTGGGTGTAATTCAGAGTTGTTCCTTTGGCAATATACTCATCCACGCTCCACCGGAACTCCTCGAGCTCATTTGCCTTTAACAGCTTCTTGGCCTCGTCCATTGTTATCTCATTGTTGGCAGCTATACGTGCAAGCCACTTCGTGGTTTCTTTTTCCACGCGCTCCGCCGCCATCTGATACTGCTTTTTCAGATCCTCGTAGTATTTCACTCCCTTATTGATCTGACTTTTTTCGAGGTCTGTGAACCGGTTTATCCAATAATCTCTATTGCTCATCATCATCCTCTATCGGTGCAGTAAAGGACTCGCCATAGACATCCATAGCGTCCTCCTGCTCCTGTTTGACAGACTCCATCTCGGCATCAACATCATCTATCCACGGCACCTGTTTAAGCAACGTCTTTTGGCTGATCTTTACCCCGAGGTCTTTAAGCGTATTGAGTATCTCTGACTCGTTAATCAGCATATCTCGGTTAAAAATAAATGTAACCGGTTCAGACCGGAAATCGCCTTTCCCAGTAAGCTGTAAGTATGTATCGATAAAATACATCAGTTCTTCCATTGCTGCCTGATATTCTGTCTCAATCTCGTTTGTATCAATATCTATCTCATTGTACACAGACAGAATATTCATTTGATTAGGCTGTCCGCTTTTCAGCACCTTTCCGTCAAAAGATCGGGCGTTTTCGATCAGTGCCATCTTAAGCAGCTCCAAGATTTTTTCGTAGTTTTCGGCATTTACCTCAATCTGCAAGGTGTCTACGCCACCATCACCGCATTCCTTCCCGCCCCTGACCTTAATGGCACCGTAGGTAAGTAAATTATGGCGAAACACACCCAACTCTTGACCATCATAATTTCTGACGACCAGTATCGTATTACGGTTGTCCTCAAGCATGTTATTGTGAAACATCGATAGCATCTCATTTATGGCATCCTGTAGGGCCTTAGTACGCCGGATCACAGGCACCTCACCGTCGTTGTACTTAAATCCGACCATTGGCACCCGATCCCACTGATATGCCTTGCCGCCAATCATGAGATAAGGAGAATACTCCCCATGCAGGACATCCGGTATAAGCCTCTTCGCATCATTAAATACATATCTGTAAACACCATCCTGTCGATACACCTCAACATACTCTGTCATACGTGGCTCACGGCCTTTATACTCAAATACCGGATAACAACGGATCAGGAAATCGAGCGTCTCATGCTCTTTATCAGCCCACTCAGGCAAAACCTCGTATGCAGGGAAAACTGAAAATACAATATTGCCATCCTTGTCCACAGAAGGGTACAGCCAACCGATCCCTCCGTTGAAAGAGTGGCGACAAAGGTTCTTTAGTTTTTTCATGAATTTTCGGTTCATGATATCCTGTAGCAGCTGACAGTAGACCTCATTGTCGGATTCGATCGCCACCGGCTTACCCAGGAAGTAATTTGTCTTTTTATCAATTGCTACGGCGTACTGGTTATCTATATCATGCCTATTTGGTATATTTTTTACCTCCTCTAACTCGCCACTTGGCCCGATGGCTGTGCGCTTGTAATACAGAATGTCATGATCTCCAGCATAATACCTCTCACCGTCTACCTGCTCAATCCGCTCTTTGGACAGTTTCCATCGTCTGATCTCTTCCTCGATAAACTGAAGGTCATCCATCGAGGAAGCCGCTCCCTCTTTTATGATATTGTTGATTATCTCTGTCTGTGTTGGTAGTCCAAACATATCTGCTCCTAAATTAAAAATCAAAACTGTAAATATCACCCATCAGCAGGTCTGCCACTCCGTATCGCATGGAATCCATCCCGTGTGAGAACTCATGCTCCGGCTTATTTGTAGGTTTGCCTGCCTTATCAAGTTGCCACGCATAGTTTTGTATCTCTATCCAAAAATTAGGACAATTTCTTGCGTGCACAACAATCTTGTAATTTTGTATCTGCTGTATTCCGTGGTTTACACTATCTCGTCCCTTTCGGGAGGGTTCTGCTCTTAATCCGCAATCCCACAATTCTTCAATGGACTTTGGTTCCGCGCTATCGCATATAATAATTTGCCCACCGTACCCCATTGCCTTGATCTGCTCCGCGATCTTTTGGTTGGTGGTACCTGTTTTATACCACTCGTCAAACACATATATGACTTTTTCGTTGTTGTCCACCATCTCACACACAAAAGCGGTAGGATCGGTAAAACCAAAATCCAAATTAAAAGCTGACTTGATACCCGGGATTTTTCTGATCTCCTCGATATCAAAGTCAGCCTGTTCTACGTTTGTATAAATAAGCCCCTCGGCGATTCCCCAGTCGCCGTCACCCTCGATTTTAAACCGCTTGGGGTTCTTTTCTTTCATTTCTTCAAAAATCCTGCGATCTGCGTCATCCAACCACTCATTACACCGATACGTGGTTGTCATTGCGAGCACAAGATCATTTACCGTGTCAAAAAATCTTGCCTTAATCCATGTAGTCGCGCTCCAGGGGTTAAATGTAAGCCGGATCTGTTTCCAGTATCCGTCCGGCACCTCACCACGGATGGACATGTCCAGCTTATTAAAATCATCCTCGGATGCAATCTCATAAGCCTCTTCCACCCATACCCAACAGAGTACTCCCTCCGGTACGGATATTGATGTAATCTTAAGACCATCATCCATCCCCCGGAATAGTATCTTTTGCCCTGTAGGTTTGTATGTGATCTCCAACATGGATTTCGGGAAGTCCCATAAATGGTCTACTCCTAGTCTCTTTGCCGCCCACTGCAGGTCAGAAAAACAACTATTACGCAATGTATTGGCAAACCGCCGGACGCATAATGTATTTGCTTTGGGATACTTCATCATGTTGTAAATGATCCATAACGCCGTTGTTTTTGACTTTTTAGACGCTCTGGAACCCTTACACACCACATATCTCTTTTTGCTTTCCCAGTATGCTTTATAGCCCTTACCAACAACATCCGGTAAGAATACATCTTTTACTTCTTGTAATTTCATAGGCAATCAACTCGCTTGAAAACCTCTACGATCTTTGGAAACTGTATGGCAATCCAATCAACCATTTCCTCATTCCGTGACCATGCGCCGCCATAAGTATTTGAATTATCAGATAATCCACTCTCATTTAAAAAAGCATGAATGATTTCATGCCTGAGAGTTTTCTTCCGGTACTGCTCCTGCGCTTCTGCAGGCTCAATATTCACATACTCTTTTTCCGTCATATCTGCGACAACAATCAACTTACTTTCCTCAGCGCAGTACCCGCTCCACTGATTTTTTTTTCCTGCATATTATTCCTCCAACTGATCCTCCCCGGAAAACATGACCGGAACTGTCAGATTGACATCCACATTATCCTTAAACATGCCAAGATGCTTACCGAGCAATTCCAGGGCTTTGAGCTTGTCTCCGACTTTAATCTCTCGTTCCTCACTATACCCGGTTTCCGAACTGGACGTTTTTACCTTAACAGACTGGATGCAAGCAAGATCATCTTCTGTTGCATCCTCTTTTACGGTACCATCTTCGGTATTGATAAGGTTGCTTGCATTTAAAAATGCTATTTTCGCCAGTTCGTTTACAACTCTGTCTTGACTGATGCCGCAACGCTTTGATCTCTCTGCCATTGCCTTTGCAATCGTCTCTGCTACGCTAGTATTTTCTAGTAGCTTATTTGCATTCGTGTCTGTGTAATCTGACCTTTTGTACCCTGCCCGGATAGCTGCCTGTGTAGCATTAAGGTCAATAAGATATTCTTCACAAAATCTTTTCTGTTTGGCTGTCAATGCCATCACAATCACCACCTTTCCCATAAAAAGAAGCCTCCGTCTTTTGACAGGGGCCTCTTCCATCGGGGGTACTTAGATAAAAGCAATCGGCTCTATGGCTCTCTTAGATCACTTCACCTGCATACACTATAGCACACATGTAGTATCGCTTTCTATCGCTTTTAGTCGCCTATTTTAAAATCTTGCAATGCTTTTGCGTGAATTTTATGTACCCACTGCCAAGAGTAGTTCATTTTTACTGCAATTTGTTCCCATGACATTCTCTGTATATAACGATATAGCAGTATGTCCTTTTCATTGTCCTGCCTCATTCTCTCTATCTTATCCGTGATCTCCTTGCATAACCTCACACATCTATATCGCGCTTTAAGGTACTTACGTTCTTCCGCATCCAGCAGCGCTACATATCCGGACATGTCAGCCGCATTATGCGCATGGGGCATTCCGTCATTATCTGTAGACGGAATAATCTGTCCAAGCCTCATTTCCTTAATTCTCTCTGCTCGTCTTTCCATCTGCCGCACTGCTCTTTCGTAACTTTTAAGGTATTCTTTCTTTTCCTCAATTTCGGTCAATTCTTATCCTCCCATTCTACACAATAGCCACATACTTCTTAAAAATTTCCATCGTATGATCCTTACCCATGTAGGTATAATACCTACCGGCTGTGCTACGTTCCTTATGCCCCAGGTACTCCCCGGCATCATGGACACTACCACCACGCTTGATGATGTTGGTGGCTGTGGTTTTCCGGAAGAGATGCGGATATACCCTGCGCTGTATGCCTGATCGTTCCCGGATTGCATCAACCACACCCCGGATGCTGGCCCGGGTAAGCCCCTTGTGGGTATCCCCACGCTCTCTGGTAAACAACGGTTCCGTACTGCTGTACGGTATGTGCCTGCTCCCTACGTAGTCGGACAGGTACTTGATCGCCACACTGTCAAGGCATGCCGTGCGGTACCTCCTGCCCTTTTCGCCGTAGGTGTTGACCTCGCCGGTGCGCCAGTCGATATCACATACCCTCACCTGCTCTGCTTCGCCCACCCGGACAGCAGTGGACCGTAAAAACTCTATCAAGGCCCTGTCACGTTTTGTCCTGCAACCGGTTTTAAGCTGCTCCATCTCCTCCGGCTCCATATGGTCAATCGGTTTTTGCACGATCTTATACGGCTCGATCTCGTCACATGGGTTTGTAACGATTAGGTGTGATTTGCGCATCCAGCTAAAAAAGGCAGACAGGCAACGCCGCTGACCATCCAGTGATACATCCGTATTGTTTTTACGAATAGCGGCAAGGTACAGCTCTACGTCCATACCGGTCACAGTCGTAAATGGCTTACGGCTGTGATCTGCAAAATGCCTGAGTACATCCCGGTACCGCTCGACAGTGCGCGTTGACAACTTGGGAGCCTTTTTAAGCATAAACAGCTCCCAGATATAAGCGTTGCTGTCGTCCGCTGTGGCCGGAAGAGTCTCAATCTGCACTACCTCCACGGCAGACAGTAGCTTTGTCAGCACATCTCCCAATATGGACAATATCTGGCTGCTTACATGGTGCTGCATCTGCAATAATATGTTGTTTTTAAGCATCTCTTTTGCTGTCATACGCGCTCCCCCCTAAATCTGTTGCTCAAGGATAGCGTCTGTGTTATAATATCCTTAAGCGTGATGCGGTACAGTCTACTTTGGTCGGTGAGTGTACCGCAGTTTTTATGTTATCAAATTTTCATTTTAAATATTTATTGATTGCATTTTCTACGACAGATAATCTCACCCATTGATCTTCTTCCTTATCCCCTTCGTAAATTGGTCTATCTTCCTGTCTTGCTCGCTCAACAACCTCGGCTAATACTGCGCCCGAATAGTTAATAACTGCATCCTTTCCTCCTTCTGTATTTTTTAACGCCTCAATTGCCATATCTATAGATTCCTGCAACATTTGATACCCGTCTATTGGTTTATTTTTTCTTAAGCAATCAATTGCTTCTTCATTTGTTCTGATTAATTTTACTGCCATAATTTTTCTCCTTTAAATTTCACTTTAGGTAATTAAGACTTTCCTGCAGTTCTTTGTAATAATTGATCTGATCAGTGAAATAATTATCCAATTTGTCAATCATTTCCTCTTTTGCAGCTTCTAAGGATGTTGCTTCCATGAAATCCATGTGACCATCAATCACTGACTGCCATCCTATCTCCTCACCACAA